>Ga0209592_1000549_pt1 | contig 11435 bp, 8 predicted proteins | sample PPLLak2March2015_2_FD_187251 | JGI IMG/M metagenome (GOLD analysis project Ga0209592, IMG submission 187251) | Freshwater sediment microbial communities from Prairie Pothole Lake near Jamestown, North Dakota, USA - PPLs Lake P8 Core (3) Depth... | ecosystem: Environmental > Aquatic > Freshwater >... | reverse complement strand
CGCCGACCTTGATGTCGCGCTTGGCGACGGCGACGGCATCGCAAGTGGGTTTTCCTATCGGCGTAACGGTCGCGTCGTTGAAAAGCACGGCCCGGGCGACAGTCAGGGGGACCTCAAGCTGGGGCAGATGGAACGGCCTGTAAAAAACGTAAAGAGGACCTTCTCCCATCTTCAGGTAGCGGAGATACGCGGCCTTCACAGGGTCTCTCGAATATCCCAGGACAAAAGCTCCATTCCCCGGCTCCGCCCCCAGCAGATAATCGACCAGGCCGTCGTCCCTGAGCTTGTCGAGGAAGAAAGCGCCGCTCTCATTGACATGCTTCAGGCCCGGCCCGTACATCCCCCGCTGTCCCGCCCGGAATCCTGTGGCGTTCGCCAGGACCGTCAGCTCCATGGACAACTTTGTGCCGTCGGCGAACGAGGTCATCGTGGAGGGCTTCTGATGAACGTGTTCCGCGAATCCTCGTTGAGTCTCGGGTGTCCTGTAGGGATCGTAAAGGCCTTTGAGGTTGCCCGCCACGACAGGCTTCAGCCCGATCGACCTTACGAACCGGATCATGTTCATAGCAACCCCCGGCTCATCGCCATCGCTGTTCGAGTAGATGACACCGGCGCCGTCCGCATAGGCCTTCAGGATCGGCCCCAGGGTCGCGTCCAGCTCGCAGTTCAAGACGACAATGTGCTTTCCGTGCTTAACCGCGTTCTGGACGACGGCGGCACCGAACTCGATCGTCCCTGTCGACTCGATGATCGCATCGATCCCATCCGCCTCGCAGACAAGCGACGCATCATCGGTAACGGCGAATTGTCGCCCGGCGATCGCTGCTTCAAGCGCCTTGCGGTTATCGACCACGCGGGCATCAGGCACCCCGGCCGACGCATAGGCGCCGAGCGCCGTCGGCAAGGTCCGGTTGGAAATCGCGACGAGCCGCATCGCCGGAAACGAATGAATGATCTGATAGGCGATTTGGCGACCGCTATATCCCGCGCCGACAATCGCGACGCGTATCGGCCTGCCGCTCTTCTGCCTCTCCTCGAGAGCTCTGTCGACCAGCACCATCTCTTTGCCTCCCCGACGCGAACCATACTCAGGTACGGCTCTGGTAGTCAGGCCATCCTTGATCCTGTCCAGAAATGACCGTGACCTCGGTCGGCCACACGATCCCAAACTGGGGGTCATTATACCTTATCCCGGAGGCCGAGCCGGCATCATAGAATGCGGACGTGAGATAGTATATTTCCGTCTTGTCGGCCAACGTGAGGTAGCCCTGGGCGAATCCTTCGGGAACATAGATCATCTTTCGGTTCTCCTCGTCCAGTTGCACGCCAAACCAGCGCCGGAAGGTGGGGGATTCCGGCCTCAGATCGACAATGACATCAAAAACGGCTCCTCGGGTGCAACGGAGGATCTTCACTTCGGCGTGAGGGGCCTTCTGAAAGTGGAGTCCTCGCAGCGTCCCTTTTAGGAAGCTGAAGCCGACGTTCGATTGGGCCAGTTCATGCTTCAGTCCCCTCTGCTCAAACTCCTTCTTGCACCAGATCCGCCCGAAGAACCCGCGGGAGTCTTCTCGCCTTTCCGTATCCAGGACATAGGCCCCGCCAAGCGCGGTTTCCGTGAAGATCATCGCTTTCCCTTCCTTTACCGCGGGCCTCCATTCCCGGTGGGCTCCGCCGGATGGTTGGCCGTACTCCCGTCCGACCGTCGCGAAACAGTATAAAAGAGGGTTTAAAACCTGTCAAGGATATGAATGGGTTCAGGACATCCGTGACACCCGGGCCTTCTGGTTTTTCTTCCAGCGACGATAGTCTGGACATAGGCTGGAAATCCCGCTTGTTAGGTGATATCCTGGTCGGGGAAAGGTCGAAGGAGCGCGACTTGAAGCCATACGCGGCGGGCAAGGGAAGAGGCCGAAGGAACATACCGGCCAGGCCGAGGGCACAGGCGGCCGTCTTGGCGATCGGCGCTTTGTTGGCCGGGCAAATCTACTGTTCCGGAGGCAAAAGAACGGACGTGATCATCCCGACCGAGGGGAGGTTCCGCTTGATCGTTGTCGATCAGGCCGGTCCGGGCGAACCTTGGGGAAAATCCGTCGGCGATATCGACGGGGACGGATTCGAGGATATCATCGTCGGGGGTCACGATACCGATCGAAGGGGCCTTGTGGAACGGGCGCTTAACAGGCTAGGTATCCGGAAAAGCCGGCCTTCCCCGGGCGAACTCGTTTGGTACAGGAATCCTGATTGGCAAAAGCAGGCCGTCTCCATCGACCGCAGGTTCAGCACGGATCATGAAGTCGTCGACATCGATAAGGACGGCCGTTCCGACATTGTCAGCCTCACCGACTCCGATCTTGTCTGGTTTAGAAATCCGGATTGGATGCCTTTTCTCATCGACCAAAGGGTTTTGCACGATATCGAGATAGCGGATTTCGACGGCGATGGCGATGCCGATATCGTGGCCAGGAACCAGAGCGGATTCGGCTATGAAGACGGCGATCGCATCCACTTCTATCGCCAAGATTCCCCCCTCCAATGGCGCCATTTCGCCTTCGACGCCCCCCACGGAGAGGGATTGAAGAGCGCTGATCTCAACGGAGACGGCATGATCGATGTCATCGTCAACCGGTATTGGTATGAGAATCCGGGGACCCTGGCCGAAAGCGTGCCTTGGGAGAAAAGGGAGTACGGCCGGACCTGGGAATGGGCCGACGTGTTCATCGATACCGCGGATATCAACCAGGACGGCCGCTGCGATATCGTCCTGGCTCCATCCGAACCGAAAGGCCATCGCTATCGGATCTCATGGTTCGAAGCGCCAGGCCAAGAAAACGGGGCATGGCTCGAGCATATCATCGACCAGGACGTCGAAACCGTCCATCATTTTGTCGGGGCTTGTGACATGGATCGCGACGGCCGGATCGATGTCGTGACCGCGGAGATGCATCAGGGCGAGGATCCGGACGAGATCGCCGTCTATTGGAACAAGGAAGGCGGGCGGTGGGAGAAGGAGGTCATCGCCACGACCGGTTCGCACAGCATGCGAATCGTGGATATCGACAGGGATGGCGACTGGGATCTCATTGGGGCGAATCATGGGGGAGAGCATCAAGCGGTCGAACTATGGGAGAACCTGACATTCACCAAGCCCAAAGAACGCCTTGCGAAGTCCGAGCTCACGGTTCCGGATCCCATTCGACCGAGACCCTTTCCGACAGGTCTTTGAGGTCTCTTGTCCTGGCCGCTAATTGCGGCAGGGGCTCGAGCCCGGCCACGCTGAGGATCGTCTCCCACCGATAAGCCCAGTCATGATTCAGCAGGGCATTCACGACGTTGGTCTTTCGGATCCGCTTTTGCCGCTCGGGCTGTGCATCCAGCTCCTCGATGATCTCGCCGATGTTTTCAGACCCGAACGGAAGATGAATCACCGCGTCCGTATATCCGAAACACCTGCCGAACTCCTTGTTTTTCGGGACTTCTCCGATCATGATCGCTCCCGGCGCGGCACCTTCGAAATACCGATAGCCGAACTCACTCTGGCCCCCCGTTTCTTCGGCAGCGTTGATCTTGCCCGGGTTGACAACAAAATAGCGGCTCCTTTTCGCCAAGCTGGCCATCAGAAACCTGTGTTGCGTAATATCATAGGAATGGAGATCCGTGAAGGTGTCATAAACATAAAAGGCCTTATTCTCACGCGCCATTCTTAAGAGCGCCTGATGGGTCTGTTCGGATCTGCGGCCTATGCTCAGCACATCGATGGACCTCTTGGGCGGATGAGGATAAGGGCAAAAAAGGGCCGTATCTATGCCTGCGGGCAGATAGGAGCCTTCCCCCCGGATGATCCGCTTGAACGGTTCATTGGTGTCGAACATGAAGAGGACATGGTCGAATTTGGATAGCACGTTCAGGCTGCTCTTATAGAGGGGCATCTGGTTGACGTAAAACTCCGTCAGCCAGCAAATGGACGTTTTGCATCGGTCCTTCCACCCCTCAACGACATTCACGTTCAGGAGCTCGGAGGGCTTCTCGCAAACGGCGATAAAGAGATCGTAGTATCGATCCAGCTTGATCTTCGACAGACCGGGGTTGACGGGAATACTCGAGATCTTCCCCAGTCGCATGGCATGGCTCTTCCTCAGCTGGAACCATCGCTGCGGAATCGGCGCCAAGACATCGACGGCGTCGATCTTCTGGACGATCCCCTCAAACTCATTGAACGAACATCTCCAGACCTCTGGCTCATAGATGTTCCTCTGTGAAAACATGAGCACCCGCGCCGAACCGGCTGATCCCGTCGGGTCCGTTTTCATCGCCAAACACTCCTCGTATTCATGCGGTCTTCCCATCTGTCATTCGATCGACATCACGCCTCGATAGTGCCATCCCCCCGGAGCCCGGCGCGAAGAACATCCCAGCCCGGAGCGCAGCCATCCACCCGAACCCTGTAAAGAAAATCGGTCTGTCCGATATGGTCTTCTAGGCCAGGATGATAATAGAGTACCAAGAGGTCTCTCGGACAAGATCTCAGGGAGCGTCGGATATTGCCAAGAACAAGGGAAAAGACGTCGCGATTGAAGGGCTGGAAAAAATAGAGGACGGCCGGCTCCTCGGGAATCGGGAAGGAGGCCGCGTCGCAACAGATCGATCGGATATCTCTGCATTTCAGGGACTTCGACCTCAGCCGGCCGATGTTGTCCTCACAGATGCGATGGAGATTCCTGGAAAGCTCCACGCCCAGGCACTTTTTGAACGGGAATTGCGCCGCCAGAAAGAGCGCCCGCCCCTTCCCGGACCCATAATCGACAAAGACATAGTCCGAATGGTTGATGGGGAGATTGGCCAGCGCCAGCCCGAAAGAGAGGGAGCCCGTTGGTTGATACTGAACGGCCTGCCTCTTCCTTATGCCGTCGATATCCAGGTGCTCGGGGGTGATCACTCCGGCAGTATCCACGCCCAGCCTGGCATCCAGCCGCTGAGACGAAAGGGCCTTGTATATTCTCATCGGCTTCCTGATCTTGAACCGTGACAAGATCGCAGGGACGAAATAGAGCACGGTCATATCGACGCCATAATACCTGGCGGAGATCATGACCTTCTGCCCGACGTTTTTCAAACGGCGATATAGCGGAACATCCATCTCTCAATCCTCCCGGATCAAAACTTAGCCTGACTTATTCATAAAAACGCCCCGCTTCTTTCCCCATCTCACTTTTTATAGGGCGTTTTAACCCTTCGGGCGAACCGATCCGGCCCCATCTGCTTCGTTCTTGGGGTTCGCAGTGCCAAAGAGTACAGCTTCACCCCTCGGGCCTCGCATCTGAGGGCCGCCTCGATTCGTGAATAATCCAGGTTAGGTGAAGGGGGCTTAGACCTCGCGAAGGAGAATAAGACATCCGAGCGGACAGCGCCCCCTGGACTCAGGCTCTCTGCGGGCTCTCTCATGGCGGTGATTTTAATACAAAACGATGATGATTACACGGCCTTTCACGAGACGCCGGCGTTCAGCAAGGACAATGACCGACTGGGGACTCAGGCTGCTCTGCTCCCAGCCGGGCCATCAAGGGACGCCTGTTCCCAGGGGCCCACTGGCGGCGGGGGTCCGGGGCTGAAGCCCTCCATTATGTTGACAAGCTGAAAAACCCTATGATAATTAAGTTCCCTGACCTAGGAACAAAGATTGAACTGGGATCTGTTTTCACTTGAGTTCTTGTTTTTCTTCGCCCTCCTATTCCTCGCCTACTACGGCATAGGACGGCGATTTCAGTGGCAGCTTCTTCTGCTGACCAGCCTGACTTTCTATGCTGTTAATAACAGATGGGAATACTCATTCGTTCTCGCGTCCATTATCGGGCTCGCATTTTTCCTGACGATCCAAATCGGATCCGCGACGAGCGTTTCCATACGGCGGTTGCTCCTCGTTATTTCCATAGTCATCAACGTATCCATCCTGCTCTTCTTTAAATATCTGCATCTCTTTCAAGAACCTCTGATTTCCAACAACACGCCCCTCTTCACGGCCGGCGCTATCGCGATGCCCTTGGGCCTGTCCTATATGATCTTTAAAGTCATTAGTTATGCCGTTGATGTCTATCGCAAGAGGATCCGAGCGGAGGCCCGCCTTGGCGTCTTCGCTCTTTATCTTTCTTTTTTTCTTGAAGTCTCTTCCGGCCCTATTGACAGAGCTAAGGCTCTCCTTCCGCAAGTTAGCTCGCTAAAATCGTTTTCTTATGATCGGGCGATTTCAGGTCTGAGGCTAATCCTATGGGGACTCTTCAAGAAGTTCGCGATAGCCAACAATTTGGCGCTGTACGTCAATCCGGTTTTTGAATCACCTCAAAGCTATAACGGAATCACGCTTATCGTCGCTACCTATTTCTTGGCCTTTCAACTCTATGCGGATTTTTCGGGCTATACGGATATGGTCAGAGGCGCCGCGCAACTGCTTGGATATGAACTTCCTCAAAACTTCGCAACGCCTTATCTATCAAAGTCGATTTCCGAATTTTGGACGAGATGGCATATCACACTGTCCACATGGCTTCGAGACTATCTTTTTCTTCCGCTATCGAACGCGCTCTCTAGGCGGATCAAAGCCGAATCGCTGTCCTTCGTCCAAAGCGACGTAGCGATCTATAGCTCCAGTGCCATCGTGACCTTCTTGATTGCCGGCGTCTGGCATGGCTCAGCATGGACCTTCGTGGTCTGGGGGCTCTTGCACGGGCTTTTCCTCGCTTTTTCCAGCATGACGAGAAAGCCTAGAAAGCTCCTGCGAAGAACTTTGATCAACAAGCTTGGGGCAAAAAAACTGCTCCCTGTCATTCAGACGGTTATTTGTTTCCATTTGGTAGCGTTCTCATGGATCTTCTTCAGGGCCTCGAGCATCGACGATAGTCTATACATCATAGAAAATGTCTTTTCTCTGCCCTCGGACCTATCGACCGTGATCCAGGACGTTGCCAATCCATTTGAAAATAGAAATCTGGGGTATACGAAGTACTTATTTGCCATCTCGACGCTATTGGTCATTTTGTTCTGTGTCGCTGAGTTGATGAACAAGGGCCGGGAGATCCCCAAAATCCTCGACCATGAGCGTTCCGTTATCCGCTGGTCAGCCTATCTCATTCTCTTCTTCTCCCTCCTCATATTCGGTGAATTCGGGTCGAAATCGTTCATTTACGTCCAGTTCTAACCGCCATGAGAAGATTCTTTAATAAACTCGCGCTCTTCCTCGCTATCAGTTTTCTTCTATCGATCCTCATTCAGCTTGCGCTCTTCGGCGCGATCAGAAAGATCAGCGTGGGTGATTTTGGCGTCCTGAACGCCATTAGCCGCGGAGATGTCAATGCTGAGATGCTCATCTGCGGTTCCTCGAGAGCCTATGTTCAATACGATCCGGAAATTCTGGAGGGCATATCGGGACTCTCATGCTACAACATTGGAATCAACGGCTCGGGAATGGAAGTTCAACTCGCGGTATTGAAATGGTATCTCGATAAAAACACCGCACCCCGGGTTCTTTTACAGAATATCGACGTCTTTGGAGGAGAAAAGAGCTCGAGCATCTATCAGCCTTACCGATATTTGCCATACCTGGGGAATCGCGAATTGTACAGAGGACTTTCCCGCATTGACAAGAAGCTGTGGATTCATAGATTCCTGCCGATTTCTAACCTGGCTTATTTCAATGAGGACTTTCAAAAAGGCTTCATGAAAGACGTTTTTGCCGATATCGCGAATAAACCAGATTATCTATACAAAGGCTACTCGTCGAGGCCACGCAGCGGTATCGACAGGATCAATGAAGAGATGGTTCTCAAAGATCACGCGGCAGGATTCCACTACCGCATTTCCCCGGAAATTCAAGCCTGCCTCGCCGACTTCGTAAGCCTATGTCGTGAACACGAGATCCGACCGGTCTTCGTCATTGCTCCCGAATACATCGGTTTCATGAATATGCAGAATAATCGGAGCGATATGGTCAGCTTTTACAGGACCTTCAGTGAAGCGAATGGCATAGACCTCATAGATTACTCGGAATCAGAGATTTGTCTGAGTCGTGACTACTTCTACAATTTTACGCATCTCAACGCAGAAGGCTCGAGAGTGTTCTCTAAAGACCTCGCCGACAAGTTGGTTCGTAAAATCGAGTGCGAAGCTCGTTAATCACAATGCTCCGGGCTCGCCGCCGGTGGTCGGCGGCGGCGTTGGGGACCACCCCGGCCCAGGAGGCCAACGACAGCAGAGCGGTCAGAATCCATATCGGGACTATGTTGACAAGTCAGCCGCTTTCGTGGCTTGGTTGCTCGATCAGCGCTATCCCGTACGGTGAACCTCACCGGGATGATCCGGACTTCTGGCTCCTTCTCCCTCAACTTGGGTGCCTGTCACGTTCGTAACGGCGGGACCCGGGGTCGCCATCGCGCATGGAGCGAATGAGCTCATGAGTTTGACGTAACGCTTTGGTCTATGCCATCATAAAGCCTGATTCAAGGAGAGCATCATTGGTTCCGACGCTGGCGCTGATCACATGCGGGGCCTTCGTCCTATTCCTTCTCAGAGGCGACAGGAAAAGGTCCCCGGGCGCCTCAAAGGCCTTGTGGCTTCCGACGATATGGTTGGTTTATTTCTCGAGTAAGCCCTTTAGCGATTGGCTGGCTCGGTCGGGGCGGAGTGAGGACTCGGGCGTTTTACTCGAGCAGATCCTACTGATCTTTTTAATAGCCTCAACCATCAGGGTGCTATCCCGGAAAGAGTTTTCTTTTTCCCGCTTCATGAAAAATAACGGCCCCCTGACGGTGCTTATCGTTCTCATGTTGGTCAGCGCGGCATGGTCCGATATTCCTTTCTCTTCCCTCAAGCGTTGGAGCCGGGAGATCCTGGCCATCATGATGGGCTTTTTAATCGCTCTCGAGGACGATCCTCGCGAGGCGATTCCATGTATCCTAAGAAGGACTGTTTATCTCCTCGTCCCCCTTTCTTTCGTTCTGATCAAGTGGTTCCCCCAGTACGGATCCGACTATCATTCGTACACTGGGATGAAGATGTGGATAGGCGTTTGTTCGCATAAAAACAGCCTTGGTCAGCTCGTTTCGTTCGCCGCCTTTTTCATTATTTGGAGCGCGTTCAGAAAGAAGGGAGCCGGCGTAAAGCGGCGAAAGATATCTCTGCACGTCGCCGACGCTATGATCGTAATCATCGCCCTGTGGATCCTGAAGGGCCCAGGCTGGTACTCGGCATCAGCGCTGATTATGCTTGTGGCAGGTCTATCGACCTATTTCGCGCTCTCCTGGACGATGAAACGCCACGTCATGATAAGTCCGCAACTATTATCGGCGGTCATGGCTGTTATCATGATCTATGGAACATTAGTGGTTTTTGCAGGCATGTTACCAAGCAACCGCATTACGTCAATCGTCGGCCGGAGAAGCAATCTAACGGACCGGACCGACATCTGGGCCGGGCTTGTCCCCATGGTGATGAAGAAGCCGGTATTGGGTTATGGATTCGGGGGCACATGGAAATCGCTCACGTGGGGCGATAAGAAGGTCAGCCCACATAATGGCTATTTGGAGATCGCTCTGGGGCTCGGCTTTACGGGCCTCCTTCTAACCGGAGTGTTCGTTCTATCGTCATGCCGGAAGGCGCACAGAGAATTGATCCGCGATTTTGATCAGGGCGCCTTATGGATCTGCTGTCTCCTAATGCTACTGCTGGACAATATCGTTGAGTCAACCCTCTTCTCATTCACGAGCATTCTAACGGCCTTGGTCGTATGGCTGACCTTATCTTCTACCGCCAAAACCGAAGCAATGGACACACGACAGGGCCCGGATATAATGATATGAGGGTCTGTCTAAGCCGGCGAAGGAGGATGGGAACTTGGCCTCGAACGTTTCGAGCATCAATTGATCAAGGCGAGATATTGACGACGCTTGCCAGTTTTGAAATAATTCCAGATGATAATTCCGTCTAGCGGGCTGTTCATCTATTCCGAACGCACGGGGATTCTTTCGTAGAAGCTTGAAACGCATACTTGAAATCGAGGGCAATGAGCTAGAGACGCATGGCAGACTTGTGCGCATGTGTCGAATCGCCGCCCCTTGGTATGAACCCGTACGTGATATTGAGAAGCTAATCCAGGCTTTGAAGCGACTTCGTCCGCGGCCCGACCTTTTCACGTTCTTCCAAAGAGTGCCGCGGGTGGACCCGGAATACGCCTACTTCATGGAACGATACAGCGTGGCCGTACTCCAGCTTGGCAGCTATGCTGATTGGTTGGCTAGGTCCGTCGGAAAAAAGACACGCCATAGCCTCCGGAATGCGCTCGCCAAAGGGGTTATCATCCTCGAAATAGAATTCGGAGATGAACTTGTTGCCGGAATTCATGAGGTCTATAACGAGACGCCGATCCGATACGGGAAGAAGTTCCCTCACTATGGCGATACCATGGCCACAGCGCGGTCTGAGAATATCACCTATGTAGAGAGAAGCCAATTCCTTGCGGCGTATTGCCAGGAGGAGTTTGTCGGCTTCGCCAAGATCGTCTTCGAAGAAGAGTTCGCCGACGTTCTTCAACTGCTGTCCAAAACGAGTCACCGGGACAAGAACGTCAATAACGCTCTGATCGCCAAGATCGTCGAGGTCTGTGCATCACGCGGCGTGGCCCACGTCGCATACGGTGATTGGGATTCTGGAACGCTAACCGATTTCAAAAGACACTGCGGCTTCACGAAGATGGATTTGCCGAGGTACTATATCCCCATCACGACCTGGGGCGCTATCGCGCTGAAATTCGGGCTTCACCGGCCACTGAGGACTCTCGCCCCCCCTCGGATGGCGCGTCTGGCCCGCAAGGCGCGTTCTTGGTGGCACCACCTAAGAATGCCGCATTGAGACGGGGACGCGCCCGTTTTCGGTCCCCCGGCTTGCACCCTGGGATCCCGGGAGGGGAAGGCGCCGGCTCCTTTCCCGAGGGAGAGGATTCCGTCCTGTCCGCCGTGACTCCCGCAGCCGCGGCGCAGGCCCCTTCAGAAAGCCCGGAGAAGGGGGGCTTGAGGTGGGCCGAATGGATGAGTTAATCTTCGGGCAGATCCCTTCCCATCGAAGGGGCCTTTAAGCGGGCTCACGAACCAGGGCCAGCCCGCCGGCTCCCCGAGGCGAATGACGTGTGAATGGGGAAGAGATTCGAAGCCGCAATGAAACTCTTTTTTATGAATACGTTAGAAGCATCTTGTTCTTCGCGTGACGATCCCCCCATACCCCCCCTCACCCCTAGAGGTGAGGAAAGCCCTCGAAACATCACCCCTGAGATAGCCTCGCGAGGTGATAGCGGGGGGTGGGAGGATCATCTATCCTTAGCACGAAATGCCAAGCTTGATCAGTGCGTTCGAGAATAGGACACCATTGCCAAAGGAAAAGGAGTCATCCGTCGCCATGAA
>Ga0209592_1000548_pt1 | contig 11474 bp, 10 predicted proteins | sample PPLLak2March2015_2_FD_187251 | JGI IMG/M metagenome (GOLD analysis project Ga0209592, IMG submission 187251) | Freshwater sediment microbial communities from Prairie Pothole Lake near Jamestown, North Dakota, USA - PPLs Lake P8 Core (3) Depth... | ecosystem: Environmental > Aquatic > Freshwater... | reverse complement strand
TGCCGGCAGCGGACTATGCGCGGCTGCTCACGCTGCTCGCCGAACAGGGCTATGACGTCTCGAAGATCCAGCGAGTGCCGCAACAATGGAATTGAATTCCGTGACCGAGGACAAGCGGAATCTGCCGCGGCATGGCACGCTGGCGGCCTGGTTCGATTCCGCCGCCACGCTGGAACATGGCGCAGGGCGCGACATCGACTGGCTGCGCATCATACCGTTCATTGGCCTGCACCTGCTCTGCTTCGGCGTGATCTGGTCCGGCTGGAGCCCGATCGCGGTGGCCGTGGCGGTGGCGCTGTATGCGCTGCGGCTGCTTGCCATCACCGGCTTTTATCATCGCTACTTCTCACACCGGGCGTTCCGCACCTCACGCGCGGTACAGTTCCTGTTCGCCGTGCTCGGCGCCAGTGCCGTGCAGCGCGGCCCGCTGTGGTGGGCGGCGCAGCATCGCCACCACCACGCGCACGCCGACGGCCCGCTCGACCCGCATTCGGCGCGGCGTCACGGCTTCCTGTGGAGCCACCTCGGCTGGTTCCTGACGCGCGAAAACTTCCGCACCCGGCTCGAACGCGTGCCGGACTTGGCGCGTTATCCCGAATTGCGCTTTCTTGACCGCTACGACGCCCTGGTCCCGCTGCTGCTGGCGGCATTGCTGTTCGTGGCCGGCGAATGGCTGGCATGGGCCGCGCCCGGTCTCGGCACCAACGGCTGGCAACTTGTGGTGTGGGGCTTTGCGATCTCCACCGTGGCGCTGTATCACGTGACCTTCACCATCAACTCGCTGGCGCACCGCCTCGGCTGGCGGCGCTACGCCACGCGTGACGACTCGCGCAACAACTTCTGGCTCGCCCTGCTCACCTTCGGCGAGGGCTGGCACAACAATCACCATCATTATCCGGCGTCCGCGCGCCAGGGATTCCGCTGGTGGGAGATCGACATCGCCTATTACTTTCTGCGGCTGCTCGCGCTCACGGGACTGATCTGGAACCTGCGGCCGGTCCCGGCAGGAATCCGTGACGCCGGCCGCGCACGACCGGGAGACGCATCATGAAAATCGCCATCATCGGCAGCGGCATTGCCGGCAACGTCGTGGCCCACAAGCTGCACCTCGAACACAAACTCACCGTGTTCGAGGCCGGCGCGCATGTCGGCGGCCACAGCCACACCCACGACATCCGTATCGGCAGGCGCCGCTACGCCGTGGACACCGGCTTCATCGTGTTCAACGACTGGACCTATCCGAACTTCATCGGGCTGCTCGACGAGCTGGAAGTGGCGAGCCGGCCGAGCCACATGAGCTTCAGCGTGCGCTGTGAGCGCACCGGACTGGAATACAACGGCACCTCGCTCAATACCCTGTTCGCGCAGCGGCGCAACCTGCTGCGCCCGGGCTTCTGGCGCATGCTGCGCGAAATCCTGCGCTTCAACCGCGAAGCACCGGAGCTGCTGGCCGCCCCCGGCAACGAGTCGCTCACCCTTGGGGAATACCTGGCGCAGGGCCGTTTCGCGCGCGAATTCATCGATTACTACATCATTCCCATGGGCGCGGCCATCTGGTCGGCCGATCCGGAAAAGATGCTCGACTTCCCGGCACGCTACTTCGTGCGCTTCTTTCACAACCACGGGATGCTGTCGGTGAACGAACGCCCCACCTGGCGCGTGATCGAGGGCGGCTCGCGTCATTACGTGGAAAAACTGACGGCACCGTTCCGCGACCGCGTACGCCTGCGCACGCCGGTCGAGTGGGTGCGGCGCTATCCGACCCACGTGATGGTCAAGGCACGTGGCAGCGAACCGGAACGCTTCGATAACGTGTTTTTCGCCTGCCACAGTGACCAGGCACTGCGGCTGCTGGCCGACGCCACGCCGGCGGAACGCGAGGTGCTGGGCGCGATTCCCTACCAGGAGAACGAGGTGGTGCTGCACACCGACACGCGCCTGCTGCCGCGCCACCGGCGCGCCTGGGCGGCGTGGAATTATCACGTGCTGCCCGAGGCGCGCGGACGCGCCGCCGTCACCTACAACATGAACATACTGCAGGGCATCGAGGCGCCGGTCACTTTCTGCGTGACGCTGAACCGCTCCGAGGCGATCGCCCCCGACCGCATTCTGCTGCACCTGAAATACGATCACCCGGTCTACACCACGGCCGCCGTGGCGGCGCAGGCGCGCCAGGAGGAAATCAACGGCGCGCGCCGCGCATATTACTGCGGCGCCTACTGGCGCAACGGCTTTCACGAAGACGGCGTGGTCAGCGCGCTGGCCGCGCTCGAACACTTTCACGCGAGACAATCCGATGCACAGCGCGATCTACGAAGGGCGGGTTAGGCACCGGCGGCGCGCGCCGCGGCCACACGCGTTCCATTACCGCGTGTTCATGCTGTATCTCGATCTCGACGAGCTCGAGTCGGTGTTCCGCGGCCGCTGGCTGTGGTCGACGCAGCGCCCGGCACTCGCGCGCTTCCGGCGCGCCGATTATCTCGGGGACAGGAACGTGCCGCTCAAGCAGGCAGTGGCCGATCTGGTCGAGCGCAAGACCGGCCGCCGCCCCGCCGGCCCGATCCGGCTGCTGACCCATCTGCGTTATTTCGGTTATGGCTTCAATCCCGTGAGCTTCTATTACTGCTTCGATGCTACGGGTGCGCGCGTCGAAACCATCGTGGCGGAGATCACCAACACGCCCTGGGGCGAGCGCCATGCCTATGTCCTCGACCAGGGCGATAACCTCGGGAATGACGTCCATTTCCGCTACCGCTTCGCCAAGGTGTTTCACGTCTCGCCCTTCATGGACATGGGCTTCGATTACGACTGGCGCTTCACCGCCCCCGGCCCGGCGCTGGCCGTGCACATGGAAAATTTCAAAGGCGGCGACAAGCTGTTCGATGCCACGCTGGCGCTCACGCACCGTGAAATCACCGGCCTGGCGCTGGCGGACATGCTGGCGCGCTACCCGTTCATGACCGCCAAAGTCATCGCCGGGATCTACTGGCAGGCCTTCCGGTTGTGGCTGAAACGAACGCCTTTTTACTCACATCCCGCTAAAACCCCTCATGCCGATACAGGAGACGCCCATCCGGCGAAGCCATCATGACCATGAAATTTGCCAATTCCCTGGCCCAGCCAGCAACCGGATTTGCCGCCAAACCCGCTTTTGCCGACGATCTGGCGAAACGCCTGCTGCTGTCACGGCTGAGTCATCTCGCCCGCGGCCAGCTCGACCTCGTGGACGGCACCGAGGTGCACTGCTTCGGCCGACGCACCGAACGCTGCCCGCTGTCGGCGACGATACATGTGCGCGACCCGCGTTTTTACCGCGACATCGTTTTTGGCGGCTCGATCGGCGCCGGCGAAGCCTATATGTCCGGTTGGTGGTTCGCCAACGATCTCACGGCGGTGGTGCGCATCCTGATCCAGAACCGCGAGGTGCTGGACGGCATGGAAACCGGGCTGGCGCGTCTGGCCGCCCCGGCACGAAAACTCTTCCACTGGATGAACCGCAACAGCCGTACTGGCAGCCGCCGCAATATCGCCGCGCACTACGATCTCGGCAATGAATTCTTCCGGCTGATGCTGGACGAAACCCTGATGTATTCCTCGGCCGTGTTCGAGCGCCCGGACATGACGCTGGCCGAGGCGCAGCGCGCCCGGCTCGACCGCATCTGCCGCAAGCTCGCGCTCGGCCCGCGCGATCACGTGCTGGAGATCGGCACCGGCTGGGGCGGGTTCGCGCTGCACGCGGCCACGCATTACGGTTGCCGCGTCACCACCACCACGATCTCGCGCGAGCAATACGCGCTGGCGCAGGAACGTATCGCGCAGGCCGGCCTTTCCGACCGCGTGACCGTGCTGCTCGAGGATTACCGCGACCTGCACGGCGAGTACGACAAGCTGGTCTCGATCGAAATGATCGAGGCGGTCGGCCATGAATATTACGAGACGTTCTTCGCCCGGTGCAGCGCGCTGCTCAAGCCCGACGGCCTGATGCTGCTGCAGGCCATCACCATCGCCGACCAGCGTTACGAGGCGGCACGCAAGTCGGTGGATTTCATCCAGCGATACATCTTCCCGGGCAGCTGCATCCCGTCGGTGTCGGTGATGGCGCAAGCGGTGGCGCGAGCCACGGATATGAGACTGATGCATCTCGAGGACATCGGCCCGCACTACGCCACCACGCTGCGACACTGGCGCGAACGGCTGTATGCCAATGCCGATGCGCTGCGCCAGCTCGACCTGTCCGAGGAGTTTCTGCACATGTGGGAGTTTTACCTGTGCTACTGCGAGGGCGGTTTCGCCGAGCGCGCGCTGGGCGACGTGCAGCTGCTGCTGGCCAAGCCGCAGAACCGCCTTCCCCTGTCCATCCCGGAACTGGTCACGCTCCCGGAACGGCGGTAATCCGGCGTGCCGGGTGGCATAATCGCGGTACATTACGTATCCACGATTCGTTACCCGGAGACTGCCGATGGATGTCCTTGAAGCGATACGCCGCCGCGCCTCCACGCGCGCCTATCTCGACAAACCGGTGGACCGCGCCACGGTCGAGGCGATCCTGGAGACCGCGCGCTGGGCGCCTTCCGGCACCAACGCCCAGCCGTGGCAGGTCGTGGTGGTCACGGGCGAAACCAAACGCAAAATCAGCGCGGCGCTGCTGGCGGAGCGCCAGGCCGGCCGCCCGGAAAATCCCGATTATTCCTATTACCCCAAGCACTGGGTCGAGCCCTACAAGTCGCGGCGCATCGCCTGCGGGCTGGCGCTCTACCAGGCGATGAAAATCGGACGCGAAGACAAGGATGCGCGCCTCAAGGCCTGGAACAACAATTATTCTTTCTTCGGCGCGCCGGTGGGACTGCTGTTCTTTCTCGAGCGCGCGTTCGAAAAAGGCTCGTGGGTGGACATGGGCATGTTCATCGAGAACGTCATGCTCGCCGCGCTCGGGCAGGGGCTCGCCACCTGCCCACAGGCTTCTATCGCGGAATACCCCGACATCGTGCGCCGGCTGGTGAATGCCCCCGACACCCGCGCTCTCGTCTGCGGCATGGCGCTCGGCTATCCCGACGCCAACGCGCCCGTGAACAACTATCGCACCGCGCGCGAGCCGGTGGCAGACTTCTGCACATGGCATGAATAGCATGGGTCAGCGGCAGCTTCGGCTGCCTGCCCGGGCCCCAGATAAAAAAAGAGAGGGGCCAGAAGGCCCCTCTCCTGAAAAAAATCAGCGATTACTTGTCGAATTTCTTGAGACCCAGGGTCTCTACGAAATAGCCGTCGGAACCACCCTTGAGGAAATGATAATCGCGTATTCCCCTTTCCCGCAGGTAGTATTGGAACCAGCGGATCTGGTGGCCGGCCTTGTCGTAAACCAGCAGTGTCTTGCCCTGCTTTCTCGTTGTTTCCACAAACGCATCCAGGCGAGCGGCATCATCAAGCGGGATACGCTCCTCGACCAGCCCGAACACCGGGTTGTCGCGCTGAACGCGATCGCGAATATCAAGCACGGCGACTTTTTTGCCAAGTTGGTCGAACAGCGCCACGAACGGCTTGGGCGCCAGCACGCGGGCCGAGAAATCCTTGTCGCCAATCAGGTCACTGCGCTGAATCGGCGTCTTGCCACGCAGCACGGTGTGCTCGGGATGCTCCTCGGCCCAGGTCGCGATGCCGGCATCGTAAACATAAACGTCAGAAACTCCGGCCCTGCCCGCGATTGACGCCGCGTCATAGCTCTTGCGGCAGGTCTTGCCATTGCAGTAAAAAACGAACGGGCGCGCGTCCTGTTCGCGGAGTTTGCGCACGTTCTCAACAAAACGCTTGTCGAGCGGGATATTGACGGCATTCTTGATGCGCAGGGTTTCAAACTCGTACTTCGAACGCACATCGATCGCCAGCACATCCTTGAGTTTGGCGGTGAACTCGCTGGTCTCGAGGATGTTGACGTCGTACTGCGAACGATAGGGAAAATCCGCCGTGGACTTTTCGATGGCTCCTTGCGCCGTCGAAACACCGAGCAGCAGTGATACCATCGCCCACTGGATATATCGCGTGAGATGCTTGATCATTGATATGGTTATTAACTCCTTGCCTCAAAGAAAAGTCAGTATTGCCGCTAAGGCCGCGACAGATACTCTGAACTGGCTAATAAATAAGCAATTCGCATGCCAGCCGGAAAAACAGGGGGGTTACCTGACTGTATTACTCCAAAACCCTGAAAAATCAAAACCCTGTCATGAAAACCTCCTGTCCATACACGAACACCACAGCCATCGTAGACGCGGAAACCAGTGCCAGACTTCGCAATATGGGCACATGCAACAGAATCCGGTCGCCTGACTTCGACCTGCCATGAGAGTCCTGGTTCTGGGTAGCGGGGTGATCGGCGTCACCAGCGCCTGGTATCTGCGGCAGGCGGGCCACGAAGTCACGGTGGTGGACCGGCAGGCCGCGCCGGGGCTGGAAACCAGCCAGGCCAACGGCGGCCAGGTGTCGTGGGGCGCGGGCACGCCGTGGGCCGCACCCGGCATTCCGCACAAGGCGCTGAAATGGATGCTGCGCCCGCACTCGCCGCTGGTGCTGCGCCCGCGTCTCGACCCGGCCATGTGGGCCTGGCTGTTCCGCATGCTCGCCAATTGCACCTCCGAACGCTACGCGATCAACCGCGAGCGCATGTTGCGACTGTCGCGCTACAGCCACGCATGCCTGGTGACGCTGCGGCGCGACACCGGCATCCGTTACGACCAGCACACCACCGGCATACTCGAGCTGTTCCGCACAGCGCGCGAACTCGATGACGCGCTGCGCGATGCCGCCCTGCTCCGGCAATGGGGCGTGGAATGCCGCCTGCTCGACCGCCACGGCTGCGTCGCGCAGGAACCGGCGCTGCATCCGTCACAGGAAAAGCTCATCGGCGGCCTGCATTTTCCCGGCGACGAATCGGGCGATTGTTTTCAGTTCACGCAATCACTCGCGAAGCTGGCCCAATCACAGGGCGTGAGCTTCGCGCTCGATACCCGCATCGAACGGCTGGAGGCCGACGGCGACCGCATCACCCGCGTGCATACCGACAAGGGCGCGCTGAGCGCGGATGCCTGCGTGCTCGCCTGCGGCAGCTACTCGCCGCTGCTCGCACGCCCGCTCGGCCTCCGGCTGCCGGTGTATCCGGTCAAGGGCTATTCCCTCACCCTGTCGCTCACCAACGCCGCGGCGGCCCCGTCCGGCAGCGTCACCGACGTCACCTACAAGGTCGTGATCTCGCGCCTCGGCGACAAGCTGCGCGGCGCGGGGACCGCGGAACTCGCGGGTTACGACTTGTCGTTGCCGCCCTCGCGGCTGGCCACGATTTCACACGTAATGGCCGACCTGTTCCCGGGTGCCTGCGACCCGGCGCAGGCACAGCCCTGGTGCGGGCTGCGGCCGATGACACCGGACAACCCCCCGGTTCTCGGTATAAGCCCATATAAAAATTTGTTCCTCAACACCGGCCACGGCACCCTCGGCTGGACCATGGCCTGCGGCTCGGGAAAAATCCTGGCCGACATCGTCTCCGGCCGCTCCCCGGATATCGACCTCAACGGCCTTGGCCTGGCTCGCTTTTCCTGAAATGGAATGAGACTAACCCTGTTCGCGTCTATGTCCCTGATGCCGGGTCATCCCGGTCGCGCAGGGGTATGCATGGTCAGGAAATTCATTGATTGCCGCGATGTTCCGGGTGTCCAGTGCACGATAGCCATCTTCGCCGAAAGCGAGGCGGAGCTGCTGGCGGCCGCGATCCAGCATGCCGTCAGTGCCCATGGCTGCGAGGACACACCCGAACTGCGGGAACGATTGCGTCAACTTTTTAAAATCGAAAAACGCCGCGCTATCTGCAGCTGATTGCCTGCCCTGGACGGATAAGTCCGGGCCGTTGGCACGCGTTTTGACCTGATGTCCTCAATCTGTGTCGAATATTCTGACAGTTTGTCAGGCCCACCCTCCGTCTCATTCAGTCGCAGAATGAAACAAAAGTAACAAAGGTGCCTTGCTTGACACACCTCCCTCGCGGATTAAGCTTGGTAAAGGACTCACGAAATGAATGTGGGGGTCCTGAATTGGCTGGTCTTTTCCGAAAGTTCTCTCGAAACAAAAAAATGGAGGAGCCATGATCAGGAAGTTCATAGACTGCCGAGATTTTCCCAGCGAAAGAAACTGCACGGTCGCCATCTTTGCCGACACCGAGCAGGAACTGATAGAAGCCGCCGTGCAACACGCCATCACCGTCCATGGGCACGAAGACACGCCGGAGTTGCGTGCACACTTGATGCGGGCATCCAAGATCGAGAGGCGGCGCGCGGCGTAAGCGCGGCGTCGCAGGGGTTTACTCCGCGGAGTGAGCCAGTTCGGCGGCGCGCGTCAGCGCCGCCCGGCCGAAGCGCGTCTGTATCCGGTCGCTGACGGTGTCCAGGCGCGCCCGTCTGGCCTTCTCCGGTTCGCTGAACAGATCCGCCTGGTAAGGCTCGACCGGATCGAAACCGCTCACGCTGAACCCCAACAGCCGCACCCCGCGACGCCACAGCGGCAGGTTTTGCATCAGCAAGGTCAGGCCGGTGTCCCACAGCTCCTGCGTCACGTCGGTGGATTGCGGCAAGGTGCGCGAGCGCGTGATGGTGCGGAAATCGGCGAAACGGATTTTCACGTGCACGATGCGCCCGCGCAGATGGTTGCAGCGCAAACGCGTGGCCACCTGGCGCGTCAGGTCCAGCAGCCAGCCGCGCAGCGCCTCGGCATCGGTGATGTCCTCGGCGAAGGTGGTCTCATGCGACAGGGATTTGGCCTTGTGGTCCGGAATCACCGGGCGCGTATCCCGCCCGTGCGCCAGTTCCCACAGCGTCTCGCCCCAGCTCCCGAACAACTCCTCCAGCAGCGCCGGCTTGCTGGCGCGCAATTCGCCGATGGTGTGGATGCCGTGTTTCTGCAAACTGCGTGCGCCGACCTTGCCCACGCCCCACAGCTTCGTTACCGGGAGCTTATCGAGGAAGGCCTGTACGCCCGCCGGATTGACTTCGAGAAAACCGTCCGGCTTCCCGGCCTCGCTGGCCACCTTGGCCAGAAACTTGTTGTGCGCAATGCCTACCGACGCGGTGAGCCGGAGTTCGTCACGGATCTCGCGCTTGATACGCCGACCGATCTCGGTGGCGTCGCCGAACAGCAGATGGCTGTGTTTTACATCCAGAAACGCCTCGTCGAGCGACAACGGCTCCACGAGCGGTGTGTAGCGATGAAAAATATCGCGGATCTGCTGCGAAACCTGGGCGTAATAGGTGTGACGCGGCGGAAGGACGATCAGCTTGGGACAGAGGCGCTTGGCCTGAGACGTCGGCATGGCGCTGTGGATGCCGTAGAGCCGTGCCGCGTAATTCGCCGCCGCCACCACCCCGCGCTTGTCGGGATTGCCGCCGACGACCATCGGCTTGCCGCGAAGGCCCGGACGATCCCGCTCTTCGATGGAGGCGTAAAACGCATCCATGTCGATGTGCAGGATCATCTCTTGAGGTTCAACCTGCGGGAATAGCGGGTCATGTTGGAAGCGCATCGTATCACGAGCACGCAATCAAATGTACGCCCCGGGAATGAATGTCCGGCAGGCTGTGCGCGTCAACCGACAGGATGGCGCGTGATACGCGCCCTACGTCGGCTGTCATTCCCGCGGAAGCGGGACAAAAATCGCCGGGGTGAGGCGGAGTGGTCGCGAACAGACTTAACGTCTGTTCGCGCCGCCGAACGGGTGCAACGAATTTTGTTGCACCCCGGGCGCGAACCTTGGCCAGCCGAAGGCTGGCCCGAAGGGCGGGATACAGGGATGTATTCCGTAATCCAGTCAATGTAGGTTGAGGTGAGCGTAGCGACAAAATCGCCGGGAGCGATTTTGGACAGCCGCAGGCTGGCCCGCAGGGCGGAGTCCAGGGATGGACTCCGCAAGCCCAACATTCGGGCGTCCGTGTTGGGGTTCGGCGTTTCACGCCTCACCCCAACCTACATGAAATATTCCTGTAGGGCGCGTATCACGCGGCGCTAATTTGATCGGCGCGCATGGCGCGCCCTACATTAATATCAGCGCCGTTTCCCGGCTCCCGTCGGGCTGCCGGGGTGCAAGGTCTTGCCCGGACGCTGGCCGTGGCGCGAGCGCTGGCCGGATTTCTTCGGCGTGAATTTCGGCAGGCCGGTGTGCTGCGTGGCAAAGCGTTTGCCGCCGCGATGTCCTTCATGCACCTGGCCGGTCCCGGCCGGCTGGTAGGTTGGAATGAGCTGGTGCTTGCCCGAACCGATCAGGTCGGACCGGCCCATGCGCCGCAGCGCGGCGCGCAGCATCGGCCAGTTGTTGGCGTCGTGGTAGCGCAGGAAGGCCTTGTGCAGGCGGCGCTGCTTCAGTCCCTTCGGGATGTACACGCCCTCGCTCTTGGCCGTCACCTTGCGCAGCGGGTTCTTGCCGGAGTGGTACATGGCGGTCGCGGTCGCCATCGGGCTCGGCAGGAAGGCCTGCACCTGGTCGGCACGGAAACCGTTCTGCTTCAGCCACAGGGCGAGTTCCAGCATGTCCTCATCGGTCGTGCCCGGATGCGCCGCGATGAAATAGGGAATCAGGTACTGCTCCTTACCCGCCTCCCGGGAATACTTGTCGAACAGTTCCTTGAACTTGTAGTACGCCCCCATCCCCGGCTTCATCATCTTGGACAGCGGCCCCTCGCGTGAATGTTCGGGCGCGATCTTGAGATAGCCGCCGACATGGTGTTGCACCAGTTCCTTGACATACGCCGGCGACTGAACCGCGAGGTCGTAACGCACGCCGGAACCGATCAGCACCTTCTTGATGCCCGGCAGCTCGCGCGCGCGCTTGTACAAGTGAATCAGCGGCGCATGATCGGTAATCAGGTTCTGGCAGATATCGGGGTACACGCACGAGGGCTTGCGGCAGGCGGATTCGATCTCCTTGCTCTTGCAGTGCAGCCGGTACATGTTGGCCGTCGGACCGCCGAGGTCGGAGATCACGCCGGTGAAGCCCGGCACGGTGTCGCGGATGGTTTCGATCTCGCGGATGATCGACTCCTCCGAGCGGTTCTGGATGATGCGCCCCTCGTGCTCGGTGATGGAGCAGAAGGTGCAGCCGCCGAAACAGCCGCGCTGGATGGCGATGGAAAAACGGATCATCTCGTAGGCCGGGATCTTGGCCTTGCCGTAGGCCGGGTGCGGCTGGCGCCGGTACGGCAGCTCGTAGATGCCGTCCATTTCCTTGGTTGTGAGCGGCAACGGCGGCGGGTTGAGCCACACGTCGCGGTCGCCGTGGCGCTGCACCAGGGCGCGCGCGTTGCCGGGGTTGGTTTCGAGATGCATCACGCGCGAGGCATGGGCATACAGGATGTGATTGTTCACCACCGCCTCGAACGCCGGCAGCCGGACCACGGTTTTCTCGCGGTCCAGCTTCAGTGCGCGCTTGTGCAACTGAACCACATTAA
>Ga0209592_1000544_pt1 | contig 11499 bp, 6 predicted proteins | sample PPLLak2March2015_2_FD_187251 | JGI IMG/M metagenome (GOLD analysis project Ga0209592, IMG submission 187251) | Freshwater sediment microbial communities from Prairie Pothole Lake near Jamestown, North Dakota, USA - PPLs Lake P8 Core (3) Depth... | ecosystem: Environmental > Aquatic > Freshwater >... | reverse complement strand
AATTTCCCCGGGGGAGAAAGATCTGGTGCAGCAAGCTTTGCTCTCGGCACGAAAGTATATTTAGGATTAGGTTGGTTAGGTTTTAATGACGGCAACATAGGAGTGAGAGATTTTTGGGAATGGGATCAGACCACTAATATATGGACAAAGAAAGCCGACTATCCGGGAAATTCGGTTGGTGGAGCTGTTGGCTTTACTATTGGGACAAAAGGTTACATAGGAACCGGATATACCCTTACAGGTGATTTTACAAATGAATTTTGGGAATATGATCCAGTGACAAATACATGGAAAGAGAAAGCAACCTTGCCAGTGTCTGATGCAAGAGCATATTTTTCAGGTTTCTCAATTGGCACTAAAGGATATATTGGAACCGGCTCCACAAGTGGCTGGGAAGATATTTCTTATTTCAAGGATTTTTGGGAATGGGATCAGGCAACTAATGTATGGACAAGAAAAGCAGACTTTGAAGGGGATGGACGGGCAGGCGCTGTTGCTTTTTCTATTGGCACTAAAGGATATATTGGAACTGGTTTCACAAGTGGCTGGGATAAAATTTCTTATTTCAAGGATTTTTGGGAATGGGATCAAACTACTAATGTCTGGACAAGAAAAGCTGATTATGGAGGAACTTCAAGAGGTTATGCGGTTGGTTTTTCAATCGGTAACAAGGGATATATAGGGACAGGAGATGATGGCACAAAATATAGTAAGGAAATTTGGGAATGGGATCGGGCAACTAATGTATGGACAAGAAAAGCAGACTTTAAAGGGGATGCAAGAGCTTCGGCTATTGGTGCTTCAATCGGAGATAAGGGATACATCGGGACCGGATTTAATTTGGAACTTGAAAATTCTTTGCAGGATTTTTGGGAATATGTCCCTGAGTAATTAATGTTATAGGTCAAACCGTAAAAGAAAAATTTTTCAATTATAAAAGCCCTCGTATTCCGGGGGCTTTCAGCTAAAATAAATTTGACTCAGGCTTTTTTATGGTATAATTTTGACAGTCAAAACCCCTGCGGTTATGAAAAGAAATCATTCTATAAGAAGAATCATTTTTATATACTTCTTGTGTATTACAGACAAGGCTGTGAACTGTCAGTGAAAATAGCTCTTAAAGGCAGATGTAAAAACTGACCACAACTTGACTTTGGTATCAGGATAGGTTAATTTTATATCCTAATCCACTGGATCGTATGGATCACAAGACAAACGGTATTGAAAGGTTCTGGCAGGAGCTGAAGAGAAGGAAAGTCTTCGGAGTCGTCACGACTTATGTTGCTACTGCTTACATCATAATTGAGGTGATCAATAATCTCACCACTCCATTGCATCTTCCTGATTGGTTTTCTACGCTGATTGTACTGATTCTTGCAGTAGGTCTGCCTGTTGCAGTTATCCTCTCATGGTTCTTTGATTTTACACCGACTGGTATAATAAAAACGGAATCTGTTGAGGAAGGCGAAATTAAAGAGATATTAGAAAGGCCTGTTAAGAGGAGGATGAAACTGAGCTATATTCTTAATGCTGCACTGCTTATTGTAGTCGCAGTTATTTTATACCCTAAAATAATCAGACAAGATACTTTGGAAAAGCTTAGGGCAAAAGGAAAGATATCTGTGGCTGTAATGCCCTTTCAGAATATGACCAATGATACGATATGGAATGTATGGCAAAATGGGATTCAAAATGAATTAATATCTTCCCTGACTAACTGTGAAGAATTAAAAGTCCGACAAACAGAGACTATAAGCAGTTTAATTCTAGGTAAAGGTCTGGCAAATTTTACATCCATCACACCATCAGTTGCCAGAAAACTTTCACAAAAGCTGGATGCAAACATATTTGTGTATGGTACCATTAAACAAGCAGGCCCAATAATACGTTTAAATGCACAGTTATTCAGTTCCAATACGAATGAAGCTTTAAGATCTTATCAAATAAATGGGACCTCAGACAAAATACTGAGTCTTATTGATACTCTTGGTATGGATATAATGAACTCCATTGTGATCTCAAGATTGGAAAAGAATGTAACTTCTGAATTTCAATCCTTTGGATATAAAACTTCTTCGGAAGCATATAGAAATTTTATATATGGTCAAACTGCCTTCTTTAATGGGGATTATTCTACAGCTATTCCATTTCTTTCACAAGCATTGGATATTGACTCAAATTTGATATATGCTTCTTTTTTATTGGCATTTGCTAACCTTTTTAGCGGCAACATGGTTAAAGCAAAAGAAATTGTTTTACAAACTCATAAAAAGAGAGAACAAATATCATCAGTGCTTTGGGAAATATATACTGATTATCAATATGCTTTCTTTTTTCAGACTCCCCTGGAACAAATAAAATACTTGAGACAGTCTCTCCAGATAGATGATCAATTACCTTTCACTAATTTTGATTTAGGTAAAGCTTATTTAGATTTACATCAATATGATAAAGCAATTCCTGAATTTGAAAGAGCTCTTAAAATATATAAAAGATGGAATACAAAGCCTTCCTGGGTTTGGAACTATACGCCTCTTGGATTAGCTTATAATAAAACGGCGCAATATAAGAAAGAAAAAAAGCTTTACAGAAAAGCAGAAAAGGATTTTCCTGAAAACGCTGACCTGATTTACCGACAGGCTATCCTCTCAATGACTGTTGGGGATACCCTTGCGGCTATCAGATATATTGAAAAATATAAATCCATTTGTATAGAAAAATCATCATCTGATGCTGAAATAATGACAGGCATAGCAAATATTTACTCTGAAGCCGATATGCCAGAAAAAGCAAGGGAGCATTTTAAACAGGCTCTCTCAATAGAACCTGAAAATCCAGACAGAATAAACAATCTTTCATATTGTCTTATAGACAATGGTCTGAGCATTAATGAGGGGCTGGAACTTATTGAAAAGGCAATTAAAATAGGTCCATATAATTTTTCTTATTTAGATTCTAAGGGGTTGGGATTATACAAGCTGGGAAATTATAAGAATGCATTCGAATTATTACAGAAAAGCTGGGATTTAAGAAGACAATTTTCAATTTATGATCATACCGCATTCCTTCACCTGGAGGAAGCGAAAAAGGCTGTTGCCGGGATGAAGTAGTAAAGATCAATCATGGTTCTGGAACTTGTGGAATGGTAAGAGCGGTTATAAATATGAAAAGTCCCGCATCGGTAATAATACAATCGGAGCTTCAATCATGGCTAAAATGGAGTATCTTTATGCTCCTTATGCCAGCCTGGGATTAACATTATTCACAAACATAAACAGTTTGAAGACAATTGCGGGTTTAGGTTTATATTTTAATTTTGGGGATGTAAGAGATTAAGTAACTAATACAATACATATTACAAGCCCTCATATCCCGGGGGCTTCTTTTTTCGTACACCTAAGTGATCTCTCACCAGATCTAAAATCCGTTCCAGCTGGTCAGGCTTGAAGGATTAAAGGGACCACTATAAATTCTTATGGCTGGAAGAGGTGGAAGCTCTATACAACTTTAGCCCTCTCCTGGCAGTAGTTAATTGATCAAAGGCATCTTACCGCATTTAGTGCGGATAAAATTAGAATTGTCGCTAAGCAGTTCTCTTTGCCAATTCCGCAATATCCCTTGCCTCCAGTACCTTCTTTTCAGTGCCGGCTAACGAGCAATTAATCATTGCAAGCCCGACGTCACTCAATGTGCCAAAGTATTTCGGAAATAGCGCATGTAAAACGGGATATGGTAACTGGATATATTTATAAAATTTTGGGAGGTTTTTCTGTCCTTTTACTGCCTTCATGAAAGCCGGGCGAAAGGCAAACACATTCTTAAACTGAAGCTTCATAAGGTCATTTTCAGTTTTGCCCTTGACCCTTGCCCACATCATCCTGCCCTTTTCACTGCTGTCGGTACCCGCACCTGAAACATAGCAGAAGGTCATCTCAGGATTCAATCTGCTCAGGGTTTCAGCAAAGTTCATTGTGAGGTCATATGTGATTCTGGTGTATTCAGATTCCTTCATACCTACTGACGATACTCCGGCACAAAAGAAACAGGCATTATACCCTGTTAAACCGGATTCAATGGAAGAAAGGTCAAAAAAGTCGGTATGTACAATCTCTTTCACTTTAGGATGAGTGATTCCGCAGGGTCTTCTGTTGATTACCAGAAGTGATTCTATGGCCGGATGCTGAATGCATTCAATGAGGACGCCTTCGCCAACCATTCCGGTTGATCCGGTGATTATGGCTTTAATTTTTGGGTACATAATGAAAGTGATTAGATCCGGATCAAAGTTAAGAAAGACTAAACAAAAAAATTAAGAGCTTACCTTTTTAAGATACTCTGCGGCAGATTGCAGGCAGGCTATGCCGTCGGGGACATTATCCCTTTCAACCATAAAATGCCGTATTCCCTGTGCCAATTATTCCAGATATGAATCCGAAGTTTTTTATCTTCTTTCCTTGCGGCACTGCAAAAAGATCGATTACAAGATGAGAAAGGACTACTGCTGCAGCAGTTCCGGAAATGAATTTGCGTCGTGTTATCATATTTATTTAAATTTTCTATCACCTGTTATCAGTACCCATCGGTTATTATCAGGAGCTGTAAAAATGCCGTCAGATGAAGTTATACCTTCAGCTACAAATTCTCCGTTTTCAGGGTTAAACCAGTAAAACGGCAAGCCTGAGACCATATTTCTTATTGTTATTATGCCTCCCTTTTCGAGGTATGAGATATAGAAAACACCTTCCTTTGCCAGGAGGGGCTGGTCAGATGCTGTTAAATCCCATCGTCTTTCCATGTCTGCGAAGTCGAAACCTTCAAATGCTTTTGAGACATATCCGACGAAATTACTGCCTTGTTGCACAACTGCTTCTTTCCACGACATTGGGGCATTTGTCCAGCTGTCCCAGCCGGGTTCGTCGGGTGTTATCTTCCATTGCCACAGGCATACTGCTCCATAAACAACACCCATGGTGCCTCCGTGCATAAGCTGGTTCCATGCTTCCTCTCCCTGCCACCAGCCAAGACCGTTTTTACCGTTACCCATTCCTTCGTATGTAGGTTCTCCGTTAAGACATGCTTTAACTGGCTTATTGTCGTACATCCTCTCTACTTTATGGTAAAGGTGCAGTCCGTCATGTCCTGTCTGCGCCCACTGAAAATCCAGCCAGGGCTCATCCTGGTATGAACTGTTGTAATGGAAACAGCGTGAGCTGTCGCCTCCGGCCCAGGAAGGCAACCAGTCATCGGCGGGATTATAATGAATACCGGTCGGCTGTTGATAGCAGTCCCATTTTTCAATCATTTCTCCCCCCGGCTTCACCCCGGGATCCAGGCCATGAGCGTCGCCGCTGACAAGCCAGAGGGCCGGCATACTGCCATACCTGGCAACAAGATATTTACAGTACCTTGCATATTCTTCAGGATCGGCAACAGGACCAAGAACACTCTTTCCCTTCCATCCGAATCCGTGAAAAACAGGCTGATAGACAGGGACGATACCATGATCAACCAGTATTTGCATCAGCGAATCGAGGTACTGGAAATAACCTGGGTTGAGTTTGTTCAAATGTCCTGTATGAAGATCTTCAAAGCCTCTTGCAAAACCCAGAACAGTATTCCTTGCATCTGGTCCTTCGGCATACATATCGGGCTGAACGCTCATAAGAAGCGCAGCGTTGAACCCTTTTTTCATCCTGTCGGCTGCATATATTTTCACATGGTCAGTTGTTGCCCTGAATGGTATGGACCATGGAGTATCGCCAACCACAAGAAAAGGTTTGCCATTGGCATGAATAACATTGCGTTTTTCCTCCGACATTCTCAGGAGACCATGTTTCAAAAGGCTGTTACTGCCGGTATAAGCAACAGAAGTCAGAGAACCATTATTACCGGAAAGCCCTCTGTCATGAGGGATGGAGAAAGCCGTCCATGACCAGGTTGTACCGGAATCCGGAGGTGAAAACCTGATTTTCCAGATGTTTCCTCCATCCCAGAAAGCAGGCCTTATAAGGGTGTCCCCTTTTCCGTTCGTAAAGTGCGCCCAGACATTAATATCCGTATATCCGTTATCGTAAGATGATTGTGATATCAGGGTGATCTCATACGAGGTCCATTGCTGAACTTCGGGACCTGGCAGCTGATTGACGCAGCCTGATGTTATTACAACTGCAAATAACGCTACAAAAATGATCTTCACGCGAAACAATGGGGTTTGGATTTGATTTAATGCGTCTTTTTTCATTCCCGGGGAGTAATACTTCATTATAAACTTCACCAATAATCAATAAAGTTATGCAATTCTAATTTATTCAATACAAAAGAGTGCATGAGCAGGATTGAAAAAGTTAAAAAGATGTGGTATCTTCATGCTGGAGAAGCGAGCGTATGGCAGAGAATCCCGACGATACATTCTTCAACTATATTAACAATCATTATGAAGCAAAAAAATATTTTAAGTGTTATTCTTTTTACCTTTTTTTGTTTTAATGCACAGTCGCAATGGAATCATATTACAAGCAAAAAGGGAGAAATTGATACTCCGAATGCTGGGAAACAGCAAACCTCATGCGCTGTTGCTGACTTCAATAACGATGGTCTGAATGATTTCTGTGTTTCCGAGAGAACATCCGCTCCCGGACTTGTGTGGTACCAGAGAACTGAAACCGGCTGGAAGAAACATGTGGTTGAGGATGCGATCTGTTTCATTGAAGCCGGCACAATCGCCTTCGATGTTGATAACGACGGAGATATGGACATAATCGCCGGCGGTGAAGGCAAAACTAATCAGGTCTGGTGGTGGGAAAACCCTTACCCCGATTTCAGCAAACCGGCATGGCCAAGGTACCTGATAAGAAATACCGGAGGGAACAAGGTCCACGATCAGATGGTCGGTGACTTTGATGGTGATTTAAAACCTGATCTGGTATTTTGGGCTCAGGGCGACCAGACTCTCTATTTTTCACGTATCCCCCGGGATCCCGCCGAACAGAAAAACTGGAAACTGATACCGGTGTATAAATATTACAGCGACAGCCAGATGGAACAGCATGGCACATACCCTGCATGGAAAAGACCAAACGAGCATGAAGGACTCGCGAAGGCCGATATCGACGGAGATGGAGTCCAGGATATCATTGGCGGAGGATTGTGGTTCAGGTACCTCGGCAATGATAAATTCTCAAATAATATTATTGACGGAGCCTATACTTTCAGCAGATCGGCAGCCGGACAAATTATTCCGGGTAACCGGCCTGAGATAATCCTGGTAGTCGGTGACGGACTGGCTCCGATGTATTTGTATGAATATCAGAAAAACACATGGGTAAGGAAGGAAATAGTCCCACAGGTAAGCAACGGCCATACGCTCGCCCTAATCGATCTTGACGGTGACGGGAACCTTGATATCTGGTATGCCGAAATGACCCTGGGTGGACACAAAGATGCTGTGAACAGGATACTTTTTGGTGACGGGAAAGGAAACTTCCCCCGTGATATGATAATCAGCAAAGGGATTGATGTGCATGACTCCGACATTGCCGACCTTGATGGTGATGGTGACCTCGACATCCTGGGTAAACCTTATGATGGTGATGCACCTCGTCTGGATATCTGGCTGCAGAACGGAACCGGACCTGTTACTGTTCCCCGCGACCAATGAAACCGATTCATGTTGATATGGTCTCCGGAAGAACAACCCTTATCAAAACAGGCTTCCTGTTAACCGGCATGGCAGGCCTCATATGTGTGCCATGTCAGAAGATTGAACACCCGAATGTAATCCTCATAATCACCGACGACCAGGGTTATGGTGATTTCGGTTTTACCGGAAATCCTCATGTTAAAACCCCCGTACTGGATAATTTCGCCAGACAGAGTATCCGGTTCAATAATTTTTATGTCTGCCCCGTCTCTGCCCCGACAAGGGCCGGATTAATGACCGGAAGATATTCACTTCGGACCGGAGTAAGAGATACTTACAACGGCGGTGCCATGATGGCTTCTTCCGAAGTGACTATAGCTGAGATGCTTAAAGAGGCCGGCTATACATCAGGAATTTTCGGAAAATGGCATCTCGGCGATAACTATCCCATGAGGCCCTGTGACCAGGGATTTGATGAATCTGTAACCCACCTTTCCGGAGGTATGGGCCAACCAGGGGATTTTACAACGTGGCCCCGTCGCGACAGCAGTTATTTCGACCCTGTACTGTGGCATAATGGTGAAAGGGAAAGTTACCGGGGATATTGTTCTGATATATTTGCCGGTGAAGCGATAAGGTTTATAGAAGAGAATAAGAACCGGCCATTTTTCTGTTACCTCGCTTTTAATGCTCCTCATACACCATTGCAGGTGCCGGAAAATTATTATAAAATCTACAGGAATATAGATCCTTCGGCAGGTTTTGAAAACGACGTGAGACCTTCCCCGCAGATGACCGACAAGGACAAGGAGGATGCAAGAAGAGTATATGCTATGGTCACAAATATCGATAATAATGTGGGCAGGCTTATGAAGAAACTTGATGAGCTGAAAATTGCAGAAAAAACAGTTGTAATATTCATGACTGATAACGGTCCTCAGCAAAGACGTTATAACGCAGGCATGCGCGGATTGAAATCTTCCGTTTACCGGGGAGGTATCAGGGTGCCGTTCTGGATAAAGTATCCGGCACTGGGGAAGAGAAATATCGAAATTGATGCAACCGCAGCCAATATTGATGTCCTTCCCACAATTGCCGGTATTTGTAAGGCAAGAATACCTGCTACCAGGAAAATTGACGGTATAAGTCTCCTGCCTTTTATTGATGGAAAGAAATCAGAAGAGAACAGGCCGCTTTTCTTTTATTGGACGAGGCACTCTCCGGAACTCTATTCCAACATTGCATTGCAGAAAGGAAGGTACAAGCTCGTTGGTAATGCAGATTATAATTCATCCCCAGATAAATTTGAACTGTTTGATATCGAACAAGATCCGTTTGAACGGAACAATATAGTAAAGGATCATCCTGACAGGGCGGCTGAAATGAAGATAGAACTTGACTTAACATTCAGAGAGCTGGAAGGGTCAGGGAACCTTGTTGAAAAGCCCCGGATCGTAGTCGGCAGTGTTCATGAAAACCCTGTTATACTGAACAGGAATGACGCTGACGGACAATGGGGTATTTGGGAACAGGAAGAGATTTTCGGGTTGTGGAGGGTTAATATCTGCGAAGGCAGGTATAACTTCAGGTTCAGGTTCATTGAACCGGTTCCTTCAGGTGGAAAGATGATGGTAGAAACAGGGGGATGTATCAACCAGTTGAAGAATGAAATCAATGCAACTGATTTGATTGAGATGAAAAATGTTTATCTTCCTTCATTAAAGTGCGATTTTGTCCCTTTTTATTTAACAGGCGGGAGAAGGATTTTGCCCTTATACGTTGAAATAGAAAAGATTGAGTAAAATCTCTTGTATAACGATTGACAGGCCTATCTTCATTGCTACTCGATTCCGGTGCGGTTCTTGCACAGGATGTGAAACCGGTATGAGATTCACCAACTGCTAACTTGACCGCAAACCCGACAGGTGGCAGCCTTAATTTAATCTTAAAAAATACTTTAAAGAAGTTTGAAACTAATTTAAAGTACAGAAAATGAAAAAGAGAAGAAGAACATTTGAAATCTGCATGACAGGAATTACTGCCACTCTGATTGCCTGTAACGGACCGGCCGAAAGCAAAAAACCGAACATAGTTGTAATACTTGCCGACGATATGGGCTGGGGAGATATTAATGCAAACGGTAACGACCTTATCTCAACACCGGTTCTAAACAGGCTTAAATCGGAAAGCCTCAGTTTTGACCGTTTTTATGTTTGTCCTCTCAGTGCCCCCACACGTGCCGAAATGCTCACCGGCAGATATTTCCTGCGAACGGGAGTCTCATCTGTGACAAGGGGATATGAAAACATGCGAACAGATGAAATCACAATAGCCGAAGTTCTTAAGAATAACGGTTACACAACTGGCTGTTTTGGTAAATGGCATAACGGACGATACTATCCCCAGCATCCCAATAGGCAGGGCTTTGATGAGTTCGTTGGATTTCCGGTTGGACACCTGGGCTACTATTTTGATGCCTTCTATCTTCATAACGACGAAGAAAAACAATCTGAAGGGTACGCCAGTGATTACTTTACTGCAAAAGCTCTCGATTTTATTGAACGGAACAAGGATAACTCATTTCTTTGTTATATTCCTTATAACGTTCCTCATTCTCCATTCCAGGTCCCTTCAGGGTATTTCGAAAAATATATGGCAGGACTTGACTCCACCTTAGCCTCGGTTTACGGAATGGTGGAGAACATGGATGAAAACATAGGAAAGATACTGGGAAAGCTTGATGAACTTGAACTTGCAGAGAACACAATCGTGATCTTCCTTTCCGATAATGGCCCAAACACTGAGCGGTACAATGGTGGAATGAAGGGGCGAAAAGGATCTGTGGATGAGGGAGGAGTGAGGGTACCTTTTTATATTAAGTGGCCGGGCAAGATCAGGGCAGGAGTTAAACAGCAGCTTGCCCAGGATATTGATATCATGCCAACTCTTCTGGGGCTATGCGGTATTAAATATGATCCGCTTAAGTCGATTGATGGAAAAGATCTTTCCCCGCTTATTAACGGGAAAGGGGAAGAATTTGACAGACTTATCTTTTCGCGGCAGGGAAACCAGGTGCTTAAGAATTGCAATAGTTCAGTAAGGAATGATCGCTACCGGCTGGTTCTTACACTCAGGGATACAATGCTTTACGACTTGAAAAGTGATCCGGGCCAAAAAAATGATCTATTTTCTAAAGGGTCTGATATTGGCAATTCGCTTCTCGCAAAACTTGTGAACCATAATACTGAACTGATTTCAGCCTATGAGCCTGTTACAACGATTGAAGCAGGATTTGCTGAAGAAAAGAGTTTCACTCTTCCTGTTCAGGACGCTGTGCTGTCAGGAAAAATTAAGTATTCGAGCATACATCCAAATCAGTCTCACACTGAGAACTGGATTCAAAACGGTGATTCAATCTCATGGACGCTTAATATTAATACTTCAGCCGTTTATAAGGCCGAATTGCAATATGGGTGTCCTGAAAGTGAAACTGGCAGTGTTTTCATATTGAGGTCTGGATCTTCTGAAGTCAGCTTCATTATTAATAAGCCATTTGATTCACAGATACTTCCTGATCGCGATTATGTTAAGCGCAGCGAATCAGTGGAAAGGACATGGACATGGATGACTGCCGGTAACCTGGAGCTCAGGGCAGGTAGTGAAAGGATAACACTTATCTTAAAAGAAAAGAAGAAACTTGATGCAGGTCTTATTAAGTCTGTCAGGCTTACTGCAGTTAACCCGGTACCCGTACCTCCTTATCCTAAAAGCCAGATTATCTCCGGGATGGATATAGACTGGACAAACCACCGGCGCCATGCCCAGGGTAGTGACAATTTCCAGCTTACCTGGGCAGACGA
>Ga0209592_1000543_pt1 | contig 11501 bp, 11 predicted proteins | sample PPLLak2March2015_2_FD_187251 | JGI IMG/M metagenome (GOLD analysis project Ga0209592, IMG submission 187251) | Freshwater sediment microbial communities from Prairie Pothole Lake near Jamestown, North Dakota, USA - PPLs Lake P8 Core (3) Depth... | ecosystem: Environmental > Aquatic > Freshwater... | reverse complement strand
CGGGTCGGCGTGGAGATGGAGGATATCACGGGAGGCTTTGTCAAGGCGGTGGTGTTCGCTGTCCTTGTCTCAATGGTCTGCTGCTTTCAGGGTTACTATACCCATCTACGAAGAGATGGCTACGGGGCGAAGGCCGTGGGGCTTTCCACCACGTCGGCGGTGGTCATGTCGTGCGTCCTCATTCTCGTTGCAGATTATGTGGTGACGTCTCTTCTTCTGTGAAGATCGATGACAAATCCATTGATTGAATTCCGAAAGGTGAGCAAGCGGTTTAACGACCATGTGGTCCTCGATCAGGTTGACCTGACGATCGATGAGGGAGAGATCACCACCATCATTGGGAAGAGTGGCAGCGGCAAGAGCGTGCTGCTCAAACACATCATCGGGTTGCTGAAACCTGATGAAGGCACCATCCTGTTCCGGGGTCGGCCTGTTCAGAAAATGAGCAAGAGTGAGCGGGGTCGGACCTTCCGTCAACTCAGTTATATGTTCCAGGGTAACGCCCTCTTTGACTCGATGACGGTCTTCGAAAATATTGCCCTGCCCCTTCGACAGACCACCCACCTGAGCCAGAAGGCGATTGAGGAGCGGGTCAGGACCAGAATGGGTCAGATGGAACTTACGGACGTGGCCCAGAACTATCCGTCGGAACTTTCGGGAGGCATGCAGAAGCGAGTGGCATTGAGTCGAGCCCTGGTGATCGACCCCAAGGTGGTGCTTTTTGATGAACCCACCACGGGCCAGGATGTCATTCGCAGGAATGCCATCTTGAGCATGATCGCTCAATACCAGCGGCAGTTCGGTTTCACAGCGGTTCTGATCAGCCATGACGTCCCGGACGTCTTCTTCATCTCAAACCGCATCCTCGCCCTTGACCAGGGTAAAATCATCTTTCAGGGAACGCCTGAGCAGTTCCAGGAATTCGACCATCCCTTCATCGACGAATTCGTCCATAGCCTTGAGGATTTTCAGGAACATCTTACCGGAATTCAATCCAAGCGGCAATTCAAGGCACGGAGTCAGATCGGCCTCTGGCGGAAGCAAGAAAGCTATGTCGTGGCCTTATTTACGCTGCAGGACTTTGATCAGCTCTGTGAGCATTTGGGGCACACCCGAGGGCAGGAAGTTCTCAATGCCATGGGGACATACCTCAGCAAGCATTTCGGCGCCGTGGGAGGATTTTCTGCCCGTCAGAGCAAGAATCAATTTACCACCTTTCTTCCCTTTTCAGATCTCAGCGAGGCGGAGCGGATTCTGGAAAAATTTGCCCTGGACCTTCAGGAAGAAGGGTTGCGCACGATTCAGGCAGAGGCTCACATTCCTCAGGACATCTGTTTCCCGTTCGCGATTCTTGCGGGTTTTGCCGAGAGCAAGGCAGGGGTTGAGGAGATCGCTCTCGTTTTTGAGAAGGCGGATGTGAGCCAGAAGGAAATTGCCAGGGTTTACTGTGAAAAACGGAGGTAAATGGGAATGAAGAAATATCGTTATGAGACAGTGGCCGGAATCTTTGTGCTCATCGGACTGGTATGCGTGGGATATATGACCGTGAAACTCGGAAATGTTAAACTTCTCGGCGACGATTCGTATCGTCTCTACGCCCGCTTCAATTCGGTGTCCGGGCTGAGAGCCGGTAATCCCGTGGAGATGTTGGGGATTCAGATCGGAGAGATCGCGGGTTTCAAGCTCGATCAAGAAAACCAAGTGGTCATGGTGGAATTCAAAATAGGAGAAGACATCAAGGTGTATGAGGACGCGATTGCCTCCATCAAGACGTCGGGCCTCATCGGGGATCGATATGTCAGTCTCGATGCAGGAGGATCGGGCTTGATCCTGAAGCCAGGAGGGGTTATTACACAGACGGAATCGCCACCCGATCTTTCGGATCTCATCGGGAAATATGCTTTCGGCGACGTCGGAAAAGAAGGGAAGGAGAAGAAATAAACATGAGAAAATCACTCGTTGTATGGATCGTTGTTCTTGTCGTTCTCAATCTCTCGTCGGTTTCCGCCTTTGCAGCTTCCCCTCTGGAAACCATTAAACCCCAGGTCGACCGGGCGCTGGAGGTGTTGCGGGATCCTGCCCTGAAGGCCGAATCCGCCAAGGCCGCCAAAGAAAAGAAGATTTGGGCGATCCTCGACAGCGTCTTTGATTATACCGAGCTTTCGAAACGGACATTGGCCCAAAATTGGAAAAAGCTCTCCTTGGACCAACAGAAGGAGTTTATAAGTCTTTTTGGAAAGCTCCTCGGCACCGTTTACATGGACAGGATCATCGCGTACAAAGACGAGAAAGTGGTTTTTGGCAAAGTCACTCAGATCTCGGATAAATCCGCTGAGGTCCAGAGTGAGGTGGTTCAGTCATCGAAATCCATTCCGATCCACTATCGAATGATCTTGCTGAACGGAGAGTGGAAGGTTTACGACGTGGTGATCGAGGGCGTCAGCCTCGTACAGAATTATCGCACCCAGTTCAGGGAGATTCTGACGAACAAAACCCCTGAGGATCTTCTGAAAACACTCCGGGAAAAGACTCGCAAATAGGCTTCGCCCTGGTATTTGGTTTCGGGAGATTTTCGAAAACAGACAGTCCGAGGAGTTGACCGCCTGCTTTGAAGGCAGGAAATGTTCGTCTTCCATATCGGAACTTTTGGAAAAGTGTGGATCTCGGCAGTCTCCCTGAAGTTTAGAGTTTAAGACCCTTCATCGCCAGCCTATTTATTCCCCGAAAAAGTGATTTTCAATGCCCGCCTGAAAATATCACCTTTCATTTCAAATGTAAATGAAGCTCCCCGGCCACCTCGTTAGGACAGGGCGGCACGCCGGGGGCTTCCCGGGGAGGAAATAATGTTTTGATTTTGGCCCTTCACCCCGCCTAGAAGGCTGAGTCAAGTGGCACTTGCCGGCCACCATCATGGGTATAGCGACGGATAATGACTCAAAAAAGAAAGGCTATAATCTTTGACTAAAGTCAAGGAATCTAGGAGGTCTTTTGAGTTAACATTTTATTAAATTCGTCCTTTTATGAAAAGAAGTGAACAAGATGAAAATAGGACTGACAAGAACTTTGCCGGCAACGCTTTGTCTCGTTATCTTAGGGATCTTCACATTCACGGCATTGGCTCAAGAAGCCCCTAAGATAGCCAAGGAAGAAGTCTTGGGGATGATTGGTAACCCCGGTATGATTATTATTGATGTGCGGTCGAATGGAGGCGAATTGAAAATCAAGGGAGCGATCAGAGAAGATCCAAAAAATGTGGGTCTATGGATTGATAAATATCCAAAAGACAAACTTTTGGTCTTTTACTGAGCCTGACTGAATGAGGCGACAAGTGCCAGGGTGGCACTTCAGTTCATGGAGAAGGGGTATACCAAAGTCTATGCTCTGATGGAAGGCTGGAAAGGATGGCTTGGAGCCCAATATCCGACGGAGAATGAATAAGTTCCACGACTCCTCTCATTGCGCTCAAATTCATGCTGATCTGCGTGGAGAGAGGCAGGTGACGGGAAAGATTTCGAGAGTCGAGGAAATCAAAGGGTGAATTAAATGATTTGGAACAAACTGGAAGAAAGGGGGATGAAGATGAAGATCGAAATTCTGGGAGATGGTTGCTCACGCTGTGATCAATTTTATGAGAATGTCCTTCAGGCCGTCAAAGAGATTGGGATAGAAGCCGATATCGTCAAAGAAATGGATCTCCCCAAAATAGCTCAATACGGGGTCCTGTCCTTGCCAGGCCTGGTGGTCGATGGTCTGCTGAAAGTATCAGGCAAGGTTTTAAATGTGGAAAAGATTAGAGATTTGATTAAATAGTTCGAGAGGACGATGACGGTCCACTAGAAGATTGGAATACAGAGGGTAACCATGATCGCTCTGGGTTGCCCTAACCCACCTGATTCCATGTCAAGAAATGTCACTTTAGCCAAAGAAGAACCATCCCTCCCCAGTACTTATTCCATCCATTTTAATTGATAAAACTTTTAAAAAACAGCTAATTAGGAATGGAAAAGGATAATTTTTTTGAAAAATTCTTTTCTGCGGAATACCTTTTGCTACTATGCTACTAATCGCTTGAAATTACTAAAAAAATGCTCGATGAGAAAAAGTTTCACGCAAAGCGAGGTGGCAAAATGGAGAATTCCCGCCTATCACCAACCTGCCAGAAGCCTAAATTCTGGCGCCCTCGTGCCTTCATTGGGGTCTTAGTCATCTTGTTCTCCGCGTTCGTGTCGGCAATGAGTTGGGCGAATGAGAAAACTCCGGACATCACAGAGTTATCCGTCGAAGATCTCATGGAGGTAACGATAGAAACCGTCTCCAAATTTGAGCAACGAGTCATCGAGGCTCCGGCTTCCGTCAGCATCATTACCAGCGAGGAGATAAAAAAATACGGTTATCGAAACCTCGCGGATCTTTTACGAGGGGTTCGAGGGTTCTTTGTCAACTATGACCGAGCCTACCACTATCTGGGGATAAGAGGGTTTTCACGTGGAGGAGACTACAACACACGCTTCCTCTTGCTCATCGATGGTCACCGGATCAATGAGACCATTTATGATACGGCAACGATCGGGAATGAACTTCCTCTGGACATTGATCTGATTGATCGGGTGGAGGTCATTCGGGGTCCGGGGTCTTCTCTCTATGGGACGAATGCCATTTTTGGAATCATAAATATCATTACCAGAAAAGGGGGAGATTTAAAAGGGTTTGAAGCTTCAGGAGAGGCAGGCAGTTTTTACACCTACAAAGGGCGTTTGAGTTACGGCAATAAATTCGAAAAGGGTCTGGAGGTATTGGTTTCAGGGAGTCTCTATGACAGTCAGGGGGATCAGAAACTCTATTACGGAGAATACGATTCGCCGGCTACCAACTTCGGAATTGCCAAGGACTGTGATGATGAAGGGTATGGAAGCTTTTTTGGAAAAGCCTCTTTCTACGATTTTACACTGCAAGGGGCCTATCACAAACGGAAGAAAGAGGTTCCAACGGGGAGTTGGGGGACCGTGTTTAACAGTCAAGGAAATCGAATCATCGACGAGCGGGCTTATTTGGATCTTAAATATGAGCGTGAATTGGCTTATGAGTTGAAATTCAAGGGACGGCTCTATTACGACGATTACTTTTATGGCGGAGATTATATCTTTGATTTTGCTGCCCCCGGAAATCCTCCCCTTCTCGCAACCGCTAAAGATAGAACTTATTCGGAAGCCGTGGGGGGAGAAATGAATCTGTCAAAAACCCTTTTCAAAAAGCATCAGCTCATCTTAGGAGGAGAATACCGGTACGCTTTTCGCCAAGACCAGGCCTATTCCGAGATCATCCCGATTTTCGATGACCACAGGACAGGTTGGAATTGGGCTCTCTATCTCCAGGATGAATTTGAAATCCTGAAGAACCTGAAACTCAACGCTGGGGTCCGGTATGATGATTACTCCACCTTTGGGGGAACTTTCAATCCCCGGGGCTCCATCATTTATCTTCCTTTTGAGAAGACCGTTCTGAAGCTGATTTATGGCCGGGCCTTCCGCGCCCCGAACGTCTACGAGCTTTACTATACGGATAACAGCACCATGAAATCCAATCGAAATCTCGATCCGGAAAAGATCCAAAACGTTGAATTCGTATTCCACCAGTACCTCGGGTTCAATCTTTGGGGAACGGCTACGGTTTATTATCAGAGGATCGATGACCTCATTAGTCAGCAAGTTGATCCAGCGGATGGATTTTTGGTTTTTAGGAATGTGGATAAAGTTGAGGGGAAGGGATTGGAGTTGGAATTAGAGGGGAAGTGGAAAAATGGTTTCAGGGGTCGATTGAGTTATGTTTTACAGAAGACGAAGGATCGCGAAACCAACGAGACGCTGGTCAATTCGCCGTCCCATTTGTTTAAGTTCAACGGGATTGTTCCCATCTGGAAAGAAAAGCTCTTTGTGGGGCTTGAGGAGCAGTTTACCAGCCAGCGGAAGACGTCGGGTGGTCATCATGCGGGGGCCTTTTTCATCACCAATCTGACGCTTTTCAGTCAGAATTTGGTGAAGGATTTGGAGATCTCAGCGAGTGTGTATAACCTCTTCAACAAAAAGTATGGAGACCCGGTGGGGGAAGAGCATTTGCAGGATGAGATCAAACAGGATGGCCGAACCTTCCGGTTCAAGATAACTTATCGATTCTAATGTTGAGCGTGCGATTTGGAGAAGAGCTCAACCCATCGATTGGGCCGCTCTATGGTTGAACTGAGAATCTAGGCTGTTTTTGGTTCTGATAGAGGCGTAAATGGTTAGACGCTGTTTGAGGGCGAGTTTCATTGTGTTCACCCTGGCAATGCTCATCTGGGGGCCAAATGTTTCTGCAGAATCTATGCAATCTAAAGAATATTTAATCAAAGTGGCCTTTTTGTATAACTTTATCAAGTTCGTGGATTGGCCCTCAGAATCGTTTAAGAATGGTGCCGCTCCCATCAACCTCTGTGTCTTGGGAGACGACCCATTTGGTGAGGCGTTGGATACCATCCGAAACAAGAGAGTGAAGGGAAGAAGGTTGGTCATCAAGCGAGTCCGAAGGGTGGAGCAAATAGAGGGAGCTCATCTCCTTTTCATCAGTACCTCTGAAAAGGGGAGGGTCAAGGAGATCCTTAAATCTCTCGCAGATGCCCCTGTCCTCACCATTAGCGAAATGGAAGGGTTTGGTCAAAACGGAGGAATCATCAACTTTATTACGGTAGACAATAAGATCCAGTTTGAAATCAATTCCGAGAAGGCACAACAACACAAGCTGAAAATCAGCTCTCAGCTTTTAAAGTTGGCTCGAATTGTTAGATCAGAATCTTAAAAGGAGAAAGGATCATGTCCTACTTCCGAGACCTCTCCATCAAACGTAAGTTCTTCACGATCCTGGTCATGATGAGCATCGCTGTGATTCTGTTTATCGCCGGGGTGCTCATTTTTGCTGACTTCATCCTTTTCAAGAAGACGATGGTAAGCGAACTGACAACTTTAGCCAATGTCATCGGAACCAATAGCACGGCAGCGCTCTCTTTTAATGACCCGAAATCCGCGGAAGAAACTCTCTCAGCAATGAAGGCTGATCCAAATGTCGCCGTCGCCCATATCTACACCAAAGACCTTACCCTTTTCGCGAGCTACCTTCGTAAAGGGCAGAAGGAGGATCCCTTCCTATCTCCTGATCAGATCAACGAGGGTTCCACCTTCAGACATGACCGCCTCGATATTTGCGATCCAATCTTTCTGGATGGCCGAAGGGTTGGAATGATTCACATCCAGTCGGATTTGGGAAAATTGCAATCCCGCTTAAAATGGTACGGATTAGTGTTAATTGTTCTCATAGGAATTTCTACATTGATGACCCTTGTTTTTTCCGTCGTGCTCCAAAAAAGTGTTTTAAATCCAATCTCGCATTTGACTCAAACGATGAAAGCCGTTTCGGAAGAAAAACATTATGTGATCCAAGTCGAGAAAGAAAGCAATGACGAGGTAGGGACGCTTGTCGATGGATTCAACGAGATGCTCGGCCAGATTCGTCAGAGAGACGAAGCCCTTAAAGAAGCAGAGAAAAAATACCGGAGTATCTTCGAAAATACGATCGCGGGTATCTTCCAAACCTCTCTGGAAGGGAGGTTTATCAGTGCCAATCCTGCCCTCGCTCGAATTTATGGTTATGATTCACCCGAAGCTTTAATCGACAGCATTAAAGATATCAGCCGTCAGATTTGTGTTGATCCAAATCGACGAGAAGAATATCTGCGGGTGCTTCAGGAAGAGGGGAAGGTTACGAATTTTGAATTTCAGTCTTACCGGAAAGATGGAAGCATGATCTGGGTCTCTACGAATGCGCGTATGGTACGAGGCAAGGATGGGGAGGTTTCATATATCGAAGGCAGTGCCCAGGACATCACGGATCGAAAACGGGCTGAAAAAGACGTGAAAGAGAAGGAAGAAGAATTAGTCCGTTCGAATGAGGAGTTGGAGCGGTATGCGTATTTGGCGTCCCATGATTTGCAGGAGCCGTTGCGGATGGTGACAAGTTATATGCAGCTCCTTGAGCGACGTTATAAAGATAAACTCGACCAAGACGCCAAAGAATTCATCGAGTTTGCCGTGGATGGGGCAATGCGAATGCATCGGTTGATTAATGACCTCCTGACTTACTCCCGAGTGGGAACCCGGGGCAAGGCGTTGGCCCCTACGGATACAGAGGGTGTCTTTGAGCAGTCCCTGAGTAATCTTCAGGTGGCCATCAAGGAGAGAAGAGCGCAAGTGACTCACGAGCCGTTGCCAAACGTGATGGCCGATGATGTCCAGTTGGGACAGTTGTTTCAGAATTTAGTTGGGAATGCAGTAAAGTTTAATCAGCAGGGGGCGCCTCGGGTGCACGTCTCGGCGATTCAGAGGAGTGGGGAGTGGGTGTTTTCGGTTAAGGACAATGGGATTGGGATTGATCCGGAGTTTAAGGAGCGTATCTTTGTGATCTTTCAGCGTCTCCATGTTAAGGACAACTATCCAGGGACGGGGATAGGTCTGGCAGTGTGTAAGAAGATTGTGGAGCGCCATGGAGGCCGAATCTGGGTCGAATCAGAGATTGGGAAAGGAGCCACTTTCTATTTTACCCTTCCGAAAGAAGGAATAAACCCATGCCCAACAGAGAAGTCTTAGGCAAGAAAATTTTCAGGTTATTCTACTGAACCTGGCGATCAATTTCTTGGCGGCAGCAATATGGGGTGAGATTAATTTGTATTCCCCGATGGATTTGGTCAGCTGCTCATAGACCACAAGGTCCTTTCATTCGACCTTCCTATTTTTCAGCATCTTTATCCCGTCCTTTACCAATTTCATAGCTCCCCCGATATCTTTCTTGCCCAATCAATCACGGCTATATTTTCATGAAGGCCTGCCTCGGGTTCTTTCTGAACGGCAGATGAAGAATCTACTTGACGGAATTTTCGGGCGAGGTTATGAAGTATGAAAATTCCATTTCAGGGAAACTCCTTTGATTTCAGAGATTACGCAATGGATCATGGAGTCGATGAGGACCCATGGCCAGCTCTCGGTCTTCATTGGCGTCATCATTGAGCAAATCATTGTCCCCATTCCATCTCCTCTGATCATGATGGGGGCAGGGGCTATCCTTATCCCTCCGGGAATTTCCATTCCTCATGCCTTCCTTCAGATTCTGTGGACCATTGTCCTTCCTGGGTCCATCGCCTCGACACTAGGCTCCTATATTGGATATATGATCAGTTTCTACGGGGGAAAGGCCCTGGTCGTGAGACTCCAACGTTTCTTGGATGTGGACTGGGGTCAGATAGAAAGATTAGAGAAACGATTTCAAGGAAAAAGAGAAGCCTTGAGCATCTTTCTCTCGCGAGCGATTCCTGTCTTCCCCATTTCTTTGGTTTCAATCTTTGCCGGCCTCCTGCGCATTCCGATCAAACCCTTTACGATTTATACCTTTTTGGGTTCGATCTTCCGGTGTTTTTTTCTGGGTTTTCTCGGATGGTGGATTGGAGCCACCTACGAAAAAGCAGCCACACGCTTAGATTCTGTGGAGACGATCATCTCCATCGTGTTGTTGATCGCAATGGTTGTGGTTTTCGGATGCCTCTACTATAAATTCAGAAGAGCGACTTGATTTAAATCAGGTGATTATGAATAATAGATTAAGGCAAAAAAATGGAAAGGAGAATGGTTAATGAGAGCAATCGTGGACGAGGAAACCTGTATCGGGTGCGGACTTTGTGCAGAAACTTGCCCGGAAGTCTTTGAAATGAATGATGATAAGGCTCAGGTGAAAGTGGATGAAGTCCCAGAGAACGTGCGGGAGACATGCAAAGAGGCTGCTGAAAATTGTCCGGTAGAGGCTATCCAGATAGAGGAATGAGTTTCTCAAAACACAAATAAAAAGGGGCGCTTCCTGTTAAGCAAGAAGCGCCCCTCTCTTGTTTTCTTTTCAAAAAATCATTCAAAATATTCTTTGATTTCCTTATAGCGTTTGGGATCCCTCAAACGATCAAGGGCTTTGGCTTCGATTTGTCGAATTCTTTCTCGACTGAGACCGAACTGCCTGCCGATTTCTTCAAGGGTACATTCCCCGTCTTCCCCAATCCCAAAACGGAGCCGGAGAATCTTTTCTTCTCTCGGAGAAAGGCCGGAGAGGAGCTTCTGAATTTGATGAGTCAAATCCTTTTCTAACAAAGAATCACTGGGAGAGAGACTCTTGTCATCAGGGATCAGGTCTTCCAGTGTACTGTCCTCTTCCCCGATAGACATATCGAGAGAGATGGGTTCCTCAATGAGATTCAGAATCTTCTCCACATCATGTAAGGGAATTCCGCTATCCTTCGATAATTCCTGCGAACTGGGCTCCCGGCCCAACTTCTTAACGAGATCTTTAAAAGATTTCATCAACTTTCCTTTGATCTCAAAAAGATAGTTGGGAATTCGAATGGTCCTCGATTTCTCCGCAAAGGCCCTCAAAATGGCTGCTCTGATCCACCAGGAAGCATAGGTGCTGAATTTAAACCCTTTCGTATAATCGAACTTAACCATGGCCTGGATCAGACCAAGATTTCCCTCCTGGATCAAATCCAGAAAAGAAAGCCCACGATTGGCGTATCGTTTTGCAATACTGACCACCAACCGAAGGTTGGCCTGGATCAATTCGTTCTTTGCCTGCTGAAGATCCAGAGCTGACCGTTGATATTGATTCAACATCTTCTTATAAAGAAGTTGTTTCTCTCTCATTTCTGAAGGATTAGGTTTTGATTTTTTCCCGTTTTTCCCATTCTTCCCGTTCTTGCCCTTTAACCTATATCCTTGCCGGGTATGGGTAGGAGTGCGTTTACCCCCATTTCTTGGGATCGGAAGGGGATATAATTGGGCTTTTAGGCGATTGGCTTTTGTCTCGAAAATCTTAACTTGACGCTCACCTTCCTTAATCCTCTTTGCCAATTCGACTTCTTTCTCCGGCGTAAGAAGGGATATTTTTTCAAGGCCTTTCAAATATTCCCACGTGATATCCTGAGGTTGAAAAATGGTTTCTTCCTGGGGAGCCGGCTCAACTGTGATTTCTTCCTCCTCCTCCGAGGCTAATTCCGCTTCCTCTGCCTGGAGATTAAAATCTTCTGCAGCTCCATCCACTTCAACCTCTATATAGGGGGTGGATTGGATAGGAGGGATAGAAGTTGGGGGTTCGCCAAAAAGGGGTGCGGATCGTACGGGCTCAAGGGCTAACTCCCCTCCATTTTTGTTTAGTGCCTTATTATTTTTCACTGGCATTTACCCCTTTCTTTATCTAACAAAAAAACCCTCTCCATTCTTCGTCCATGGAAAGGGTGAATTTATTCATTTTTGTTTTGCCTGAATACCCTAACCGGCCGAAGGACCTCCGATTTCACTTATTTAGTTTCTTATACTAATATATTAAAGTGAGCATGGTTTGTCAAGCATTATTTTTTTACAAATTATTTAGTAATTTTAATTAGTTAT
>Ga0209592_1000541_pt1 | contig 11507 bp, 10 predicted proteins | sample PPLLak2March2015_2_FD_187251 | JGI IMG/M metagenome (GOLD analysis project Ga0209592, IMG submission 187251) | Freshwater sediment microbial communities from Prairie Pothole Lake near Jamestown, North Dakota, USA - PPLs Lake P8 Core (3) Depth... | ecosystem: Environmental > Aquatic > Freshwater... | reverse complement strand
CGAAGTATCCTCCGTCCACCCATGTACGGCAATTTTTTCATTTTTCGAATCAATTGCCGCTACAATTTTTTCCGGTGAATTCGATTCAACTATCAGCTCGAATTCTTTTTTATTCTTTACAGCAAGCGACCCGATTATTGCAAACTCAACGCCGGCACTAAAAATTTCGGAAGCGGTTTTTACGTCTCTTACTCCGCCGCCGAATTCAATTTTTAATTTGGTTTCGGCTGCAATCCGCTTTACTGTTTCCAGCTCGGTAAATTTACCTGTTTTTGAACCGAGCAGATCGACAATATGCAACACGGTGAATCCCAGGGATTCAAATATTTTTGCCTGCCGAAGAGGGCTGTTTTTATAAAAAGTTATAAAATCAAAGCTGCCCCTTGAAAGGCGGACAATTTTATTCTGGTAAATATCAATTGCGGGAATTATTAACATAATTCAATAAAATTCTTAAGTAATTTTAAACCTGCTTCGGCAGACTTTTCAGGATGAAACTGTACACCGTAAAAATTATCTTTCTCCATCGATGCGCTGAATTTTATTCCATTATCTGAAAGAGAAGTCGAGTATTGATTTTCAGGCAGATAATAGGAATGAGCAAAATAAAATCTTTCGCCGTTCTCTATTCCCTCGAATAATTTACATTTATTATTGTTTCCTGCTTGTTTTAATTCCAAATCATTCCAGCCCATATGAGGCACTTTAGTTTTGCTGCTGTCAAAAATCATTGCAGCTCCGGGAAATATTCCAAGGCAGGTTATATTTCCTTCTGTGGAAAAATCCGCCATCAATTGCATACCCAAACAAATTCCAAGCAGCGGTTTCTTTTCCAAACGTAAAACGCTGAATAAATTCAGCTTATGAAGCTGTTTCACCGCAAATGAAGCTTCTCCCACACCCGGGAATATTACTTTCTCGGCATTTAATATCTCGGTTTCGTTTTTTGTTATCTTATATTTCTGGTTTAATTGTTCAAGAGCATTGGCAACGGATGCTACGTTCCCTGCTCCGTAATCTATTAAAACTATCATAAGACTCCTTTTGTCGAAGGCAGCTTTCCTGCACTTCTTTCATCTATTCTGCACGCTTCATTTAATGATTTGGCAAAGGCTTTAAATATTGCCTCGATTTTGTGATGATCATTTTTCCCTTTTGCTTTTATATAAATATTGGCTTTTAACCCGGAAGATAATCCTCTGAAAAATTCTTCAGTTAATTCCGTCGGGAAATCCCCGACTTTTTCCCTGCTGAATTTGCAGTTAAATTTCAGATATGATCTTCCTCCCAGATCGATAGTACAAATAGCAACAGAATCATCCATTGGTAGAAAATATCCGTATCTTTTTATTCCTGATTTTTCTCCAAGTGCCTCGAGCAGGCATTCTCCCAATGTAATTCCGACATCTTCGACAGTATGATGTTCATCCACATGCAGATCGCCTTTTACATTAACGGCTAAACCGATGTTCCCGTGCCTGGCTATCTGTTCAAGCATATGATCGAAAAATCCAATTCCTGTATCAATATCTGCTTTTGAAATTGAATCGAGCGATACTTTGATTTTTGTTTCAGTTTCTTTTGTTTTACGGTGATGTGAAGAGCTTCTAATTCTTTTTAAGACTTCATCTGCTGCTTCTTCAAATGTCCGGATCTTGCTTTTCTCGGAAATAATAATTGTGTTTTCCTGCCTGGAGTTTTCGGTTGTAATAATAAAATCAGCATCAAAGGGTTCCGTTAAGATTTTGTTTATCTCAATCCCCTCATTCTTAAGAATTTTCTGCAATAATGGATTTGAAGATAAATCTAATCCATCGGAATAGATTAAAAAAGATCTTTGAGATAATTTCTTCAAACCGCTGATCATTCCAATAGACAATGGAGGATCAAGATTGAAGAATGAATTATGGATTTTTATTTTTTTCATAATATGAAAACTAATTAAAATTCTTATCCTAAAATTTTTTTAATTTCACTCCAAAGCAAATCGTTTTCCTTTTCAGTTCCAATCGAGATTCTCAGGCAGCCTTCAAGTTTAGGCTGGCCGCTTCTATCCCTTATTATTATCCCTTTTTCAGCCAGCTTCTGCTGCACTTCTTTCGGCTCTGAACACTTAATCAGCAGGAAATTTGCATCGGATTCGAATACTTTTTCTATTCCCTTTAAGCTTTCAAGCTGGTTTTTCAATCTTTCTCTTTCTCTTAAAATTGATTTGATATATTGATCTCTTTGTGCACAATTCTCTATTGCTTTTTCAACAACATAACGGGTTAATGAATTTATATTATAAGGGGCTTTAACTTTTAAAAGTATATTAGTTATTTCCGGATTCGCACAGCAGAAACCAAGTCTTATTGCAGCCAATCCCCACGCTTTTGAAAAAGTTCTCAATACAACCAGGTTCGGATAATTTTTAATTTCGTTAATTACGGAACTATTACCTGCAAAATCAATATATGCTTCATCGACAATAATGATTGATTTGAATTCTTTACACAAACTATTAATATCGCTCTTGTTAAGTAAATTTCCTGTAGGATTATTCGGCGAGCAGAGAAAAATAATTTTAACGTTATCAGAATATTTCTCTTTTATAGAATCAAAGTCGATCTGGAAATTATCATTCAGCAGAACATGAATTGTCTCCACATTATTTATATCGCACGCAACTTTATACATTCCGTAAGTAGGTTCCGGTATAATTACTTTATCTTCATTCGGTTCACAAAATATTCTGATCAACAGATCAATTATCTCATCCGAACCTACTCCAAAAAAAAGATTCTCTTCAGGGATAGAATAAAATTTTCCGGTAATGTTTTTTAAATCTTTTTGGCGGGGATCAGGATACCGGTTTAATTGAAGTCCGTTAATACCGGTAAAAGTGGAACCGAAGCTGTTTTCATTTGCATCGAGGAGAATTCCTCTGTCGTACATATTCCGTGCAGATGTGTAAGGCTTCAAATTAATAATATTTGAACGGACAAGATCTTTTATGTTCATAATTTATTTTTAATGATTTAAATATTTAAAAAATTATCAAATGAATATTCTAATTTTTGAATCTGATGCTTACCGCTCTTTTATGCGCTTCGAGACCTTCTGCTTCGGCCAGAGTTTCAATGACCGGAGCAATTTTTTTCAATCCTTTCCTTGAAAGTTTTTGAAAAGTCATTGATTTCATAAATGACTCTACCGTTAGTCCCCCGGTTATTCTTGCATAACCGGAAGTAGGCAGTGAATGATTAGTTCCCGAAGCATAATCACCGGCACTTTCCGGTGAAAATCCGCCGATGAACACGGAGCCTGCATTATGAATCTCATTCCTGTACTTTTCGGCATTTTTTATATTCAGGATTAAATGTTCGGGCGCATACATATTGCTAAAATTAACTGCTTGAATTAAATCTTCAGTAATTAATGAAATAGAATTTTCAAGCGACTTTTCAGCAAATTCTTTTCTCGGCAGAATTTCCAGCTGCCGAAGTAATTCCAAATTAATTTTGCTTACCATTTCTTCAGAATCAGATAAAAGAACTACTTGAGAATCCGGCCCATGCTCAGCCTGGGAAAGGAGGTCCAATGCTGCAAAAGCAGGATTTGAATTTCTATCCGCTATGACTACCAATTCACTTGGACCGGCCGCCATATCAATTGCTGCTCCTTCAGGATCAATACTTACTAAAAGCTTTGCTGCCGTTACATATTGGTTACCCGGTCCGAAAATCTTATTTACTTTTGGAATAGATGAATCGCCGTACGCCATTAAGCCGATTGCCTGTGCACCGCCGATTTTATAAAATTCGGTTATTCCGCAAATTTCGGCGGCATAAAGTAAAGGATTATTCACTTTCCCTTCCTTAGCCGGGGAATATACAACCACTCTTTTACAGCCGGCAATCCGGGCAGGTATTCCGAGCATAAGCATTGTTGAAGGGAGAACGGCACTGCCTCCCGGAATATATAATCCCGCATTCTCTATTGCTCTGAATTCTCTCGAACATTTTATTCCATTCTGAATTTCTACTGTATACGGCTTAGGTAATTGTTTTTTATGAAATTTTTCGATGTTTTTTGCGGCAATCTGCAGAGCCTTCCTTGTTTTTTTATCAAGATTTTTTTCAGCTTCCCTAAATTCCTTTTTAGATACCCTGATTTCCTCACCAATAAAAGAATCAAACTGCTTTGCGTAATTTAACGCTGCTTTTAATCCATCCTTTTTAATATCATTTAAAATTGGATGCACGGCTTCAAAAACTTTTGAAAAATCAACTGCAGGTCTTTTAGTAAGACTGGCTAATTCCTGGACGGTTAAATTCTTATAAAAATATTTTTTCATTGTATAAGGTTCTCAATTGGCAATAAAAGAATTCCGGATGCACCTGCAGCTTTTAAATCTTCAATTATATCCCATAATGTATGTGACGGAATTACTGCATGGATTGCAAGCATGTTTTCATCGGCTAAATGAAGTACAGTAGGGCTTTTAAGTGAAGGAATAATTTCAACAATTCTTTCAAGTGAAGCTTTGGGTATATTCATCATTAAATATTTTGAGTCGCGTGCATTTTTTACAGATCTGATTCTTCTTAATAAATCTTGAAGAATATCGTTCTTCCGCTGGTTGTTTATTGTTGCCTCGGAAGAAATGAGAACGGCTTCAGAGTCAAAAACCGTAAAAGATTTTTTAAGTTTATTCATCATCAGGGTATTGCCCGTTGAGACAATATCGCAGATCAAATCCGCCACACCTAGAGAAGGGGCTATTTCAACAGAACCGCTTAACTCAATAACTTTGGCACCAATATTATTTTTCTTCAAGAAATTTTTTAGAATATTCGGGTAAGATGTTGCAATAATTTTTCCATTAATTTCAGCAATATTCGTTAATTCGTTTTTTTCAGGGTGAGCTATTATCAAACTGCACCTGCCGAATCCTAATTTTTCCATTTCCATAGTTTTTGTCTGCTTCTCAAATATTACATTTTCTCCCACAATTCCGGCATCCGCAACACTATCCTGAACATATTCCGGAATATCGTCATCCCTTAGGAACAGAATTTCCAATGGAAAATTTCTTGCGGTTACTACAAGCCTTTCGGAGTAGCTTTCGATATCCAGCCCGCAAAGTTTTAAAAGCTCAACCGATTTATCGGTTAATCTTCCTTTTCTCTGAATAGCTAATTTCAGATTACTCATTTCCTTCGCCCTTTTAAACTAAAAAACCCGGCCGCAGCCGGGGGTGTTGAAATTCTTTATTTAAAATCAATTACCGTATTCCGGCACGGTTAAAAAATACCTCCGGAATGGTGATGAAGTAAATTTTTTCTATTTATTTTATATATTTTCATATTCATTGCCAAAATTAGTAAAAAAAATTTTTAGTTCAAAAAAGATTAAAAATTTGATATTTATTGGTACCTTTTCAGAATTTGCAGCATCCGTATCGCTGATTGAATAATAAGTCCTTGCAGCATTTTCTCTGCTGATTTAATATCTGTATAATTGAATGTTTCAATTATCTCAAACTAATGTTATATTTTATTATAATTTTTATTTAGAATTTGAGAAATGAGGAATTAAAATGTTATTTATCATTGCTCTTTTAGCTGCAGCTGCTGCGGCAATAGTTTATCGGAATGCAAAAAAGAGATTCAACAAATCGGAGGCTACCTTTGCTTTAACCGGATTAGTAGTTGCGGGAATAATTGCCTTAATGCAATTCTGGACAATTATCCCGGCGGGCCATGTCGGTGTGATTGATTTCTTCGGCAACGTAAGCGACAATACTTTATATCCCGGAGTGAATCTTGTAAACCCGATGGCAAACGTTGTTAAATTTGATGCAAGAACCCAGGAAGTAAAAGAAACAATGAATGTCCCTTCGAAAGAAGGGCTAAGTGTTGAATTAGAAATTAGCATTCTTTTCCATTTAAGCTTAGAAAATGCAAACAGGATATATAAAACAGTCGGTGAAAATTATGTTGACAAAATTTTGGTCCCTCAATTCAGATCTGTTGTAAGAGGAGTCACTGCCAGCTATGATGCAAGAGCTTTATATACTGCAGAAAGAGAATTGTTATCTAAAAGGATTGAAACCGAACTTGATAAATTGGTAGAGCCAAGAGGAATTGCAATTGAAGCTGCCCCTTTAAGACAAATAATGCTGCCCCCGGGATTAACTGCGTCTATCGAAGAAAAGTTGAAAGCGGAACAGGAAAGCCAGAGAATGCAGTTTATACTTCAGAGAGAAACTCAAGAAGCAGAGAGAAAAAGAATTGAAGCTAAAGGTATTGCAGACTTTCAGGATATAGTCTCTAAAGGAATAAGCGATCAGCTACTTAAATGGAAAGGGATTGAAGCAACAGAAAAACTTGCCGGTTCTTCAAATACAAAAATCGTTGTAATCGGGTCGGGCAAAGATGGACTGCCGCTTATACTGGGTGGAAACTAGGTATAAGTTCAAGATCAAGTTCATGATCAAATCCCCAAGCAGGTCCAAGAAGGAAGTTCAAAATCAAGATAAAGTTCTGGTTCAAGAAAATGAGCATGATTAACACATTAACAATATGAAATCAGATAAACCAAGCTGCTCGTGGCCTACAAACGATAAGCTTCTTATGAAATATCATAATAAAGAATGGGGTGTGCCTGTTCATAACGATAGAAAGCTTTTTGAATTTCTTGTGCTTGAAGGATTTCAAGCAGGTTTAAGCTGGCTTACGATCCTGAGGAAGAGAGAAAATTTCCGGAAGGCTTTCGATAATTTCGATTTCAATAAAATTGCAAAGTATGAGAAAAGAAAAATTAATTCCTTGATGAAAGACAGCGGGATTATCCGCAACGGTCTGAAAATAAAGGGTGCGGTAGAGAATGCAAAAGCTTTTTTAAAAGTAAGAGAAGAATTCGGCACATTTGATAAATATATCTGGAGTTTTACAAACGGTAAGCAAATACATAATAATTTTGGATCTCTTAAAGAACTTCCGGCAAAAACAGAACTCTCCGATTTAATAAGCAAAGATCTTAAGAAAAGGGGATTCAAATTTGTCGGTTCAACCATTGTTTATGCTCATATGCAGGCTACAGGAATGGTAAACGATCATATAAAAGAGTGTTTTAGATATAAGGAACTTTTGGAAAAATTTGGTTGAGACTTAATCAAATCTTTTAATTTCTAGAAATTCGAGGCATTTAATTCTTAAAAAACTACCATTTCTTTGACCAGTGAGTCATTTCTTCCTTGCTAACTGCAAATAAATTATTTAATTTTTAACTCTTACAAACTTTAACGAAAATGAATTCTTTTATCGATTTATTAAACATTCTGCTCCCTTTCTTATATTTACTAACCTTCGTCATTTACTCTTATAATTTTATGAAGGGGGACAAAACTTTCTTTAACTCCAAAAGATTATTTCTTTTTCTTACACTGCTGCTTCATTCAATTTACTTAATTTTAAGAGTAATCGAATTCAAACATCCGCCGATAACAAATGTATTTGAAATTTTAACAGTTTTAGCGTTCTCTGTCAGTTTTGCATATTTCATTCTGGAACTCCATACGGATATAAGAGGAACCGGCCCTTTCATAATAATAATCTCTTTAATTTTTCAAATTATCTCCAGTCTTTTCATTGAAGATTTAATTGAAGTAAAAGAAGTTTTAAGAAGCAACCTTTTAGGTCTGCATGTTTTCAGTGCATTGATCGGCTATGCGGGAATTACCATGTCCGCAATTTACGGGATACTTTATTTAATTCTTTACAAGGAGATAAAGTTCAATAAGTTCGGATTAATCTTTAACAGGCTTCCAAGCCTGGAGATTCTTGAAAGATTAAGTTTCTACTCGGCGATTATCGGATTTGTTCTAATGTCTGTCGCCATTTTAATTGGAATAATATGGCTTCCAAAGGCATTCCCCGATTTCTCTTATACTGATCCGAAATTAATCGGAACATTTTTGGTCTGGATTGTTTACGGAATCGGAATCATCAGCAAAATATTCGGTAAATGGCAGGGTAAAAGAGTTGTAGCTTTTTCGATAATCGGGTTTTTTATTGCAATTCTTTCTACTGCATTAACAAACTTTTTAGCACAAAGCTTTCATTCGTTTTATTAAGATATGAATTTACTCGCCCTCTCCATAAGTCATAATTCCGCTCCGGTTGAATTCAGAGAAGCACTCTTTCTTCAGAAAGAAGAAATTGATGAATTTATTGCTAAAGCAAAAGGAAATATTTTAAGCGAAGGTTTAGTAATCTCGACATGCAATCGCACGGAGATTTACGGTTTACCTGCCGCTCCAGAAATAAGTTTCGATCATATATTAAAGTTTTTACTGAATCAAAAACCCGTCCCTAAAATTAAAAATGAACATTTCAAAAATTATTTTTCCAGGGAAGCCGTAAATCATCTCTTCCGTGTAATTACCGGTATTGATTCTATGCTCATCGGGGACAACCAGATTTATCACCAAGTAAAAGATTCTTTCCTAATATCCGAGAAAAACCAATTTGCCGGATTTTTAATGAAGAAGTTATTCGATGCTGCAATTAAAACCGGTAAACGGGCGATATCGGAATCGGAAATAAGCGAAGGAGCCGTCACTGTAAGCTATGCTGCCGTTCAGCTAGTGGAAAAGATTTTTTCTAATCTGAGTAAAAAGTCTGCATTGGTTATCGGAGCCGGTGAAACAGGTGAAATTGCAGCAAAGCATTTAAAGGAAAGAGGGATTGGAAAATTATCCATTACTAACAGGACTATAGAAAGAGCGGAAAAGATTGCCGGGAAGCTGAATGCTAAAATTATTCCTTTTGCTGATTTCAAAGAATATTTGCCTAAATATGATATAGTTATAAGTGCTACAAGATCTGAAGGATTGATTCTGAATAAAGATGATATTCAATTAATGATGAAAAAAAGAAATTTTATTCCTACTGTACTGATGGATATTGCCGTTCCCAGAGATATTGATCCAGCTTCAAAAGAAATTGATTACGTTTTCTACAATGATATTGATTCCCTGAATATTATTGTTGAGCAGAATCTTGCTAAAAGGAAAGATGAAATCCCTAAAGTCGAAAAAATAATTGAAGAAGAAGTTTCTACCTTCTTTAACTGGTACAATTCTCTTGAAATTGCTCCGACTATTAAAGACTTAAGGGATATTTTTGAAAACATCAGGTCCGAGGAAATAAGCAAAAATAAAAACAGGTTTAATTCTGAAGATCATGAAAAGCTGGAAATAATAACTAAGAGAATAATTAATAAAATACTTCACAACCCGACAGTTGAGTTAAAGAAATTAACCGAAAGAGGAAATAACTCGGATGAAGCCGAAATGAAGATCAGCATAATAAGAGAGCTATTCGGCATAGGCAGGGATTCCGCAAAAAGTGAAGACGAGGATAATATTTGAAGAACAGGATAATCATAGGCTCACGCGGAAGCGAGCTTGCTCTCTGGCAGGCTGAATTTGTAAAGGACGCGCTCAAAAAAAAGAATAAAAATATCTCTTTTGAAGTAAAAATTGTTAAAACCAAGGGGGATAAAATTCTTGATGTTGCTTTATCTAAAATCGGCGATAAAAGTTTATTTACAAAGGAGCTGGAAAATGAATTGCTTAACGGAAGCATCGATATAGCTGTTCACAGTTTAAAAGATCTTCAGACAATTTTGCCCGGTGGATTAAAATTAGGAGCTGTTACTAAAAGGCATCCGGTTGAAGATGTACTTATCGCAAGAAAAAAAGGAATGACAATACAATCATTAAAAGAAAATGCACTAGTTGCTACAGGTTCATTGAGAAGAAGAAGTCAATTACTCCATTTACGCCCGGATATTAGAATAGAAGAGCTCCGCGGTAATGTTCCTTCAAGAATAAAAAAATTCCTTGAATCAGATTGGGACGCTATAGTCTTAGCAAGAGCCGGAGTAGAAAGACTTGGAATGAAAAAGTACATCTCATCTATTATTTCCACAGATGAACTGCTCCCGGCGGTTGGACAGGGAACGCTGGGGATTGAGATAAATTCTCAAAACAAATTCATCGAAGAAATTCTCCAAACCGTTCATCACGAAGAAACATACAAGGCTGTCCTTGCTGAAAGGGCGTTATTAAAAGCTCTGGAAGGAGGCTGCCAGGTTCCTATCGGCGCCTTCGGCGAAGCTAAGCAAAACGGTTTATATCTGGATGCTCTTGTAGGTTCAATTGACGGAACTATTACTTTCAGAAAAAAAATAAAAGGAAGTAAAACTAGTCCTGAAGATTTGGGTAAAAGACTTGCTGAGGATCTCCTAAAAGCAGGTGCAAAGGAAATTTTAGATAAGATAACCGAAACCCGGTATTCCCCTTCAATTAATGCGTAGTAATATGAATACTGTTTCATTGAATAATAAAGAAAATAAAAAAAGCTTAAAGAGAAAAAAAATTATTGAATCTGCGTTCCAGTTGTTTTCAAGAAAAAGCTACCACGAAGTAATGATGGAAGATGTTGCGAAACTTTCTTCTATCGCAAAGGGAACGGTATATTCATATTTCAGCTCTAAAGAGGAACTGTATTTTTCCATTATGAAACTAAGAATGGAGAAACTGATTGCTTCATTGAAAGAGAATATTAAAAATGAAATCAACAGCGTCAATTCATTGCATTCTTTTATCATACATCTGTATATGTTCATGATAAAGTATCAGAATTTCTTTTTAATGTATAGAAAGGAAAGTCTTAAAGCCGAACATGAGCTTTGCTCCGAACTTATTGCAATGGGGAAAGATTATCGGAATGTTTTACGTGAAATTATCAAATCCGGCAAAGAAGAAAGATTATTCAGAAATATTAACGAGGATTTCGCTGTTGAATTAATTCTGGGAAGCATTTACGGCGCTGTGCACAGAGGAATTGAAAACAACTTTTCCGAAGGCGAACAGGCAGTTGAAAGAGAGAAAATCTTTGATTTCGTTCTGAATGGCCTGTCCGCGAATTCCAGTAAAAATATCCGCCAGTTAAAAGGAAAAACTATTGTAGTAACAAGATCAGCAGATCAAATTCAAGAATCTGCAAATAGACTTCTTAGGCTAGGAGCGGATGTTATTTCAATCCCTGTATTAGACATTGTTCCGCCGGAAAGCTGGAAGCAGTTCGATGAAGTAGTGCAATCGGTTGAGAAGATAGACTATTTAATTTTCACTTCTGTGAATACAGTAAAAATGTTTCTAAAAAGGTTAGAAGAATTATCAATCAATTATAATTTTAAGAACAGCGCAGTCGTTGCTATTGGGAATAAAACAGCGGAAGTCTGCAGGAAAAACAACATCCCGGTAAATATAATACCCAAAAATTTCAGCAGTCAGGGAGTAATTAATGAATTTTCTTCTTTTGAATTGAGCGGGAAGGTAATTTTTATTCCCCGTTCAGCTATTGGAAGAGAGGAGCTTCCGGAAGGATTAAAATCGATGGGTGCCGTTGTAAAAACGGCTCCTGTTTATAATGTTGGTATTCCATCCA
>Ga0209592_1000540_pt1 | contig 11514 bp, 7 predicted proteins | sample PPLLak2March2015_2_FD_187251 | JGI IMG/M metagenome (GOLD analysis project Ga0209592, IMG submission 187251) | Freshwater sediment microbial communities from Prairie Pothole Lake near Jamestown, North Dakota, USA - PPLs Lake P8 Core (3) Depth... | ecosystem: Environmental > Aquatic > Freshwater >... | reverse complement strand
GAAACGGGAGATCCCCGCGATCGACCGGGTCCTCGTCCACACCGAGCCGGAATTCCAGGGCTGATGGGACACGACAAGACACCGATGACCCCCGCGGTCAGGGCCCTGCGGGAAGCGGGCGTGGATTTCACGGACCACCCCTACGCCTATGTCGAACATGGCGGCACATCGACCTTCGCGGCCGAGTCCGGGGTCGACGAACATGTCGTTATCAAGACGCTCGTCATGGAGGATGACACGAAGCGGCCGCTCGTCGTGCTCATGCACGGCGACCGCGAGGTCTCGACGAAGGAGCTGGCCAGGACGCTGGGGGTCAAATCGGTCCGGCCGTGCGCGCCGGAGACGGCCGAGCGGCACTCGGGCTACATGGTCGGCGGGACGTCGCCCTTCGGCCTGCGCAAGCCCCTGCCGATCTACGTGGAAGCGTCGATCCTCGACCTGCCGAGGATCTACATCAACGGCGGGAAGCGGGGTTTCCTCGTCGGCCTCGACCCCAAGGACCTGGCCCGGGTCCTTAAGCCCGTCCCTGTGCGGGTGGCCACCCCCTAAGAGAGCCCATGATGAGGCTGCGATATTCCTGAGCAAAACCGAAAATGGGCTCGGCTGAGGTCAGATGACGAGCTCGCCTTTGATGACCGTGACGGCATTGCCGGCGATCTTGACGCGGTCGCCATCGAGACGAAGATACAGGACGCCGCCACGGGCCGAGGCCTGGTAGGCGGTGAAAGACGTCTTTCCCAGCCTCGCCGCCCAATAGGGCACGAGCACGGTGTGGGAGGACCCCGTCACCGGGTCTTCGTCGACACCGACCGCGGGCGCGAAGAACCGCGAGACGAAATCGAAGCGCTTGTCGGCCGAACGGCTGGTGACGATGACGCCGCGGGCCGGCAGCGAGCGCAGGGTCGCGAAGTCCGGCTGGGCGCCCCGCACCGCTTCCTCGTCCGCCGCCTCGAACAGGATGTCCTCCGCGCTCATGCCGATATAGACGGGCTTGATGCCCAAGGCCCCGACAACGGCGTCCGCCCAGGCCGGCGGCTCGGGCAGAGGCGGCCGGGCCGGGAAGTCGAGCTCGATCCGATCGCCGTCCTTCCGGGCCGTGAGGAGGCCGCTCAACGTCTGGAACCGCGCCTCCTTGTCCGGAGCGAGGAGGCCCTGTTCCCAGAGGATGTGGGCCGTGGCCAGTGTCGCATGACCGCACAGCCGGACCTCGACCTTCGGCGTGAACCAGCGCAGCCGGAAGCCGTCCCCCTCGGGCAGGGGAAAGGCCGTTTCGGCGAGGTTCATCTCGCCGGCGAGGCTCTGCATCCAGGACGCCTCGGCCGGCCCGCGAAGGAGACAGACCCCCGCCGGGTTGCCCTTGAACGGCTCTGTGGCGAACGCGTCGACCTGGAAAATGGGGATGGCCATGTTCGTCCTCCTGCGGCGGTTTCTAAGGCCTCAGGATACCATATTTGCATGACCGTCTCATCTCCCTTATGATGGCCGTAAGGAGTCATCATGGACGACGTCCGCCATCCTTCCCCCTACATAGCGCCCGAGCTTTACGACCTCATGTTCGATTCGCTCGACTTCGACGTCCCGTATTGGGTCGAAACCGCGAAGACCGCGTCCGGCCCGGTGCTCGAGATCGCCTGCGGCACGGGCCGTGTCCTCTTGCCGATCCGCAAGGCCGGCGTTGACATCGACGGCATCGACCAGAGCCCGGAGATGATCGGACGCCTGAAAGGGAAAGCCCGGACCGCCGGCCTCACCGTCCGGGCCGAGGTGGCCGACATGCGGGATTTCGAAATGGGCCGCCGCTACGATCGTATCTTCTGTGGGTTCAACGGCTTTGCCCATTGCGAGACGATCGCCGACCAGATCGCCTGCCTGCGCGCCTCCCTCCGTGCCCTCGAGCCGGGCGGGGCGCTGGTCATCCATATGTCCTATCCCGGCCCGGCCTACTGGCTGGAGCAGGAGGGCAAGGCCGTCCTCGAGCACGAAGTCGTCCTCCCCGGCGGCGGCAAGCTCCAGATGTGGGACAACCGCAAGAAGGACATCGTCGGACAGAGGCAGGATTCGGTCGTCGAGATCTGGGAGATCGACGCGACCGAGCGCCCCAAAGCGGTCCACAAGTTCTCGACGGCCCAGCGCTGGGTCTATCGCTTCGAGCTCGAGCTGCTCTTCGCAGCGGCGGGATTCGCCCGGTGGGAGTTCCTCGGCGGGTTCGACGGACGTCCGCTCCGGGCCCCCGACGACCAGATGATCGCTTGGGCCTTCAAGGCCCCGGCCCACGGAGGGTGAGATGACGACGAGGTCCAGGGCCCTCGTTACGCTGCTCGCGGCGGCGGCGGCCTTCTCCGCCTGCGAATCGGACACGCCCCTCGAGCCCGGGGCCGATGTCGTCGTGACGGTCCGCGGCGGCTCCGTCGTCCGTGAGGTCGTGCCCGGTCTCATCTTCGGGGCCAACTTCGGGGCCTGGGTCTCCAACACCAAGCTCGGGACGCCGACGCAGGACCTCCTCAAAGCCCTCCGTCCGTCCGTCGGCCGCTTCCCCGGCGGGAACATCTCCAACAACTACTGTTGGGTGACGCAGAAGGTCAGCGGCAACGATCACCTCGTTTGGGAGGATTGGAGCTGGGGCACGGACGTCCCCCGGTATGTCGCCCTCTTGAAGGCCATCGGTGCCGTCCCCATGTTCTCCCTCAATCCCTTCGACCATACGATCGACGGCCAGCCGCACGACGCCGCGTCCGAAGCCGCGGCCCTGACCCAGAGGTTCGTGTCCGAGGGCTTCCCGGGGGCCTTTTACGAGGTCGGGAACGAGAACGACGGCTCATGGAACCCCATGCTCAGCATCAACGAGTACACCGACCGTTTCATCCTTCTCGTCCGGGCCGTCAAGCTGGCCGATCCGACGGCCCGATCCATGGGGCCGGTCGTTTCGGGCTTCAATATGACCTGGATCAACGGCTTCCTCGACCGGCTGGCGCTCCTCGGCGCCACGGGCCTTCTCGACTGGGTCAGCTATCACCACTACGGGAGCTGGATCTCCAACAGCAACCAGAACGGGATCGACCTCGACGATCCGCAGGACATGGCCGGCGAGCTGGAGACGATCCGCGCTTCGCTCGCCTTGCGGGGCCTCGGCCGCGTCAAGATCGCCGTCAACGAGATGAATGCGGCCATCTGGGACACCGGCGCCACGCGCGACCAGTTCACGATCAAGCAGGGGCTGTGGCTGGCCGATGCCCTCGGCGTCTCCCTCGCAGGCGCGGACGCGGCCAACGTCTGGATCCACCTCCACCCCGGGACGGACCCGCACGCCCTTATCGACAGCGAAGCGACGCCGCCCGTGCCCACGCGCAATTACGGACCCGTGGCCCTCGCGGCGCAAACCCTGTCGTCGACCGACCCGGGGGCGCCCGTCGAAGTCCTGACGGTCGATCTCGACGTCGGGCCTTCGGTCATGACGGGATATGCGGCGAGGAAGGCGGGCAACGGACTGGGCGTCCTGCTCGTCAACAAGTCCGATCGATCCCTCGCGGTCCGGGTGGACCTGCCGTCCATCCCGGGAAGCGTGACGGGCCGGCGCATCGGGGCCTCCGAGTACGACGCCGCGTCCGGGCCCGCGGCGATCCCTGTTTCGACCGCTTCGCAGCGGGCGACGGTCCAGGTCCCGGCCCGGTCCATCGTCGGCCTCGACGTCCGTTGACCGGGGGCCCAGGCCTCCCGGATATCTTCTACTTCTTCGGCTCTTCCGCTCTCTTCTCCTCGGCCGACTTGTAGAGTGCATCGATGTCGCGCTTGCCCCGCTCGAGATACGGGACGCCCTTCTCCATCCAGTCCGGCCTGGGCTTGCCGAGCAGGAAGTGGTCGAAGAACTCGTCCTGATGGACGGTCCAGTGCTTCTGGTTCTCCCGCTCGCGGAGGCCGTGCTTCTCGCCGTTGTAGTTGAACATGTAGGCCTCTTTCCCGAGACGGCGGAGGGCCGAGAAGAACTCGATCCCCTGGTACCACGGCACGGCGTCGTCATCGTCGTTGTGGATCGAGAGATAGGGCGTGTCGACCCGATCGGCCCAAAAGAGGGGAGAGTTCTCCAAGTACTGCAGGGTCCGGTTCCAAAGGGGTGCACCGATGCGGCTCTGTGTCTTCTCGTACTGGAAGGCCCGGGACATGCCCGTGCCCCAGCGGATGCCGCCATAGGCGCTGGTCATGTTCGTGACCGATGCCCCGGCCTGGACGGCAGTGAAAATGTCCGTCTGGGTGATGAGGTAGCTGATCTGGTAGCCGCCCCAACTGTGGCCCTGGATGCCGACCCTTTCCCGGTCGATGAAGCCCATGTCGAGGACCTTGTGGACAGCCGGGACGACGCACTTGAGCGCGCTGGCCCCGGGGTAGCCTTCCTCGTAGATGATGTCCGGGCTCAGGAGGACGTAGCCGTTGCTGACGTAGCGGGTGAAGTTGATGCTCGTTCCGGGCGAGGGCGCGTAGTATCGATGGAGGCCCAAGGCCTGGGTCTCGTAGATGTAGACCATGAGCGGGTACTTCTTCGACGGGTCGAAGTCCTCGGGCTTGATGAGGACGGCCGGCAGCACCTTGCCGTCGGCGTTGGTGTACTCGATGAGCTCGGCCTTGCCCCAGTTGTACTCAGCCTGCTGGAGATTGGCGCTGCTGACCTTCTTCGCCGCCGCGAAGTCCGGGCCGCTCACCCAAAGATCGGGGAACTCGTCGAAGCGCTGCTGGGTGAAAACGTAGATGTCCGCGTTCTTGGCCTTCTGCAGCCCGCCGAATTGCTTGTCCAACATGACGACCTTGGCCGGGTCGGCCGTCGGCGCCGAGAGGTCGACGCGATAGGCCCCCGTGGCCCGGGTCTTGTCGTTCGCGGCCTGGAGGACGAGGGGGCCGGTCGCGGGGATGGCCGGCTTCTCCGGGTCGAGGCGGGAGTAGCGGAAGACGAGCTTGTCGCGCCGGCCCATCCCGTTCGTCGCCATCCGGCTCTTCGCTCCGTCGGGCGAGATCTCCCAGATGTCATAGCGGTCGTAGATGAGGACGGACTTGTCGCCGTCGGTCCAGCCGGCCGCGCCGTAGGGCCTGTCGTCGGCCGGCATATCGTCCTCTTCATCGACGAAGCTGACGCCGAGCTTCCCGGTCAGGTTGAAGGTCTTGCCGTCGGCGAGGCGATAGGTGAAATAGGCGTTTTCGGGTGAACTGAAATAATAGACCCAGGCGCCGCCGGGGGAGAGGCGGGCGCCGCCGGACGTCTTCTCGAGGATCCGTTTCTTTGACCCGTCGCCGACGTTGACGGTGTAGACGTCCGAATAGCCCTGGTCCCAAGACACCAGTTGGCGGTAGGCGAGGTCGGAGGAGCCGAGGGCGACCTTGGCGTCCTCGGACAGCGTAATCGACGGGACCTCGGAGGTCGCCAGCTGAACGAACTTCCTCTCTTTCGGCCCGAGGTGCATGACGCACATCAGGGTCCTCTTCTCGTCCTCCTCGGCCTGGGCTTTCTGCATGGGCTGGAGGTAGGGGTCCTTCCAGTTCCAGATGTCGACCTTGACCGGCTCGGGCGCGTCCTTGGGCTCGGCCTTGGGTGACTCGGCGATGCCGAAGAAGAGCCGGCCGCCGTCCTTCGAGAACTGGGGCCGCCCGTTCTCGCTGACGGACATCCCCGCCGGAAAGCCCTTGGCCGCGGCCGGAACGAGCTCGACGGCCGCCGCGGTCGTGGCCGGCCAAAGATAGAGCTTGGAGGCCGACTTCTCGGACTTGTAGTCGTCGCGGTCGCTCGTGAACGCGAGCTGCAAGCCCTTCTCGTCGAAGACGAGATTCTTGTAGTTGCCGAGCCCCTTGAGAAGGGGAACGGTCCTGGCCGTCACGGCTTCGTACGAGAAGATGCCGTCGTTCGCGGGCACTTTGGACGACACGGTATAGGCGAGCCGGGTCCCGGGCTTGCTCCAGATGTACTCGACGGCCTCGGCGATCCGCGTCTCCTTGCCGGTCGCGAGCTCGCGGACGACGAGGTCCGTGCCGGGCTCCTTCTTCTTCTCCTCTTTTTTGGGCTCTTCGGCCTTGCCTTCCTCTTTCTTGACTTCTGGCTTGGCTTCCGGCTTGGCTTCCGGCTTGGCTTCCGGCTTGGCTTCGGGCTCCTTCTTGGGCTCTTCCTTCTTCTCGTCCGGTTTCTTGAGCGGCGGCTCGATGAGATAGGCCACGAAGGAGCCGAACTCCTCGGGGACCTTGAAGCTCTTGACCCGGTCGACCGTCGTCACCTGACCCGTGGCCAGGTCCATGATGCCCAGGGCGCTCTTGGGCTGTTCCTCGGGCTTCTTCTTGTCCTTCTTGGCCTTGTCGACCTCGGCCTTGAGCGGGGCGATCGAGAACACGACGAACTTGCCGTCGACGGTGATGACGGGCTGGCGCCCGCGCGCGGCACGGTGCTCCCTGTCCGTCTTAAGGTCCCTGACGATGAGCTCGCCGTCGCCGTCCTGGGGAGCGAGCGCGTAGACGAGCCAGTGGCCGTCGCGCGAGAGCTGCGTTCCCTGGATGGCGCGCCAGCCGTTGTAGGCGTCGTAGCTCAGCGGCTTCTTCGCCGCCGCGGCGGACCCGGCCGCGCCCGCGAGCGTCAGGACGACGGCGAGCAGGACGAAGGTCCTCGACAAGCTCTTCAGGGTCTTTTGTTCCATGGGGCCTCCTCGGATGACGGGACGTGGTTGACGCACGAGAGGGGAATATACCAGCCGATCCCGGACGCGTCAATCGCGGTCAGCGGCGGAAGACGAGCAGGGCGTCGCCGACCGGCCGCTCGCCGGTGAGGTCGGAGGGGCTGTTGACGACCTTGCCGTCGACGACCATGGTCGTCGAACCGCCGCCGTCCATGTTGATCGCTTCGACGGCCCCGAGATCGATGAGGAGGTCCGTGAGCTCGGCGACGGTCATGCCGACGCTTTTCTCCGGCTGGCGGCCGTCGACCGTGACGAGGAGGATGCGGCCGTCGGCCCGCACGCCCACGGCCGTGCGCGGATGCCGGGCGTCGGCGAAGCCGGAGCCGTAGATCCCGGGATCCCCCGCCGCCGGCCGGCCGCCGCGGATGAGTCGCGGTCCGCCTCCAACGACGAATTCGGCCGTGAAATCGGGCCGCGGATCGAGCCGGACATCGAATCGTGTCTCGATCCTGGATCCGCGCCGGAGGTTGGCCCGGACCCAGGCCGCCGCGGCGCCGCTCGCCGACAGGACCCAGCCGGAGCGGGGGATCGCGGCGCCGCCCTTGCCGTCGATGAGGGCCGAGACGCGGCCCTTTTCGGCGACCGCCTCGATGCCTCCGGGGCCGGTCATGGTCGTGGGGCCGAGCTCGGGGGTGAAGAGAACGAGCTCGTCGTCGAGGCGGGGACGGTTGACGGCGTCGATCCCGCGGCGGACGCTCTTCGACACGACGACCTCGGCCCGGACTTGGACGTCGACGACGGCCAGCCGCGTTCGCGGGCCTTTGCCGGAAACGGCAAGCCCCGGCCGCTTGCGGGATGGCTCGCTCAGCAGCTTGCCCGCCCGGAGCACGATCCCGGCCGGCTCGCCCCGGTACGGCCCGTCCGTTCTGAAGTAGCCGCCGTTGGTCCCCGCGAGCGCGCCGCGCCGCCGGACGATCGAGCTCGTGGTCTCTGTCCCGGCCATCTTGTCATGGGCCCGGCCGAGCTCCAGCCGGGTCCTCGAGGGATCGAGGAGGAGGACGTTGATCACCCAGCGATCCGGGCCGAGCCCGACCGAGAAATCGCCGCGGCGGATCTCGATATGCTCGACGCCGGGGTCGGCCATCTCCGAGCGCAGGATTTCCTGCGCCTTTCCCGGAAGCCGGGGGAGAGGACCGATGGCGGACGCGGCAAGCGAGGCAAGGACAGCGAGGAAAAAGAGCGAGGTGAGGATCCGGACCGTCACCCGGCTCTTGTCTCGATTCGAGGCCGAGGCCGGCCACGGCATCCGAGGGCGGCTGCGGGTTCCGTCCACCTCAGCCCGTGAAGTAGAGGTACGCGGCCAGGATGAGGGCCAGGACGACGACCGAGCCGATGACATCCCGGGCCTGCCAGCTGGCCCGCGTCTCCTTCCTCTGCGCGGCCGTCATCGTCCCGTAGGTCAGCCCGCTGATCTTCTCGTAAGCAGGGGCCTCGGTCAGGTAACTGACGACGACCATGACCAGGACGCTGACGAGGAAGATGATCAGGCTGTAGTACTGGAAGAAGATGTTGTTGACGACCCAGAGGAAAGAGCCCTGGGCGTAGGCGAATCCCGGGATAAGCTTGACCGGCGTGTCAACGGCCAGGCGGAAGAGGCCGAGACCGAAGCCCGTGCCGAGCGCGGCCAGGCAGCCCTTGGCGTTCAGCCTCTTCATGAAGACGCCGAAAAAGAAGACGACGAAGATGGGCGGGGCCAGGTACGACTGGACGCCCTGGAGGTAATCGTAGAGCCCGCGGCCCCCCCGGATGACCGGGATCCACAGGAGCCCGATGAGGACCATGACCCCGGTGGCCACGCGGCCGACCCAGACCAAGCGCTCCTGGGTCACCTTGGGCCTCAGGCGCTGGTAAAAGTCCATGGTGAAGAGGGTCGAGGCGGCGTTGAAGGCCCCCGCGAGGGAGCTCATGAGCGCCGCCAAAAGGCCGGCCACCACCAAGCCACGGACGCCGACAGGCAGGATCGTGGCCACGAGCATGGGGAAGGCCTTCTGGGCGTTGGCCCGGACGAGCTCGCCTCCCGCGCCGAACAGCTCCTGCTGGAGGGGTTGGTTCAACCCGCTCTTGGCCAGGGCGAAGGCGATCATCCCCGGGATGATGAACAGGAAGACGGGGAGGAGCTTCAGGAAGCCAGCGGCGATTGAACCCCGCCGCGCCTCGCGTTCGTTGGGCGCGCCGAGGACTCTCTGGACGATGTACTGGTCGGTGCACCAGTACCAAAGCCCGATGATCGGCGCGCAAAAGAGCATGCCGATCCAGGGATAGTTGTCGTTGAAGTACCAGGCCATCCGGCCGGCTTCCTTGACCGGCGCCCAAGTCCCCTCGATCCCCGCGGGAACGAGCGGTTTCCAGAGGTTGAACATCTCCGAGCCGGCGATCTCGCGGAGCTGGCCCCAGCCGCCGAGGGCCTTCAGGCCGAAATAGGTCACCAGGGCCGAGCCGATGATGAAGATGAACGTCTGGATGGCCTCCGTGTAGGCGACGGCCTTGAGGCCGCCGAGGACCGTGTAAAGCCCGGTGATGAGGATGACCAGGATCGAGCCGATCCAGAAGCTGTCGAGGCCGAACCAGTTCATCTCGGGCAGAAGGACGCTGAAGACGATGCCGCCGGCGAAGATGCCGACGGCCATCTTGGTCAGGACGTAGGCGACGAGGGAGATGAGCGACAGGACCGTCCGGGCGGCCGGCGAGAAGCGCCGCTCCAGGAACTCGGGCATGGTGAAGACCTTCGAGCGCATGTAGAACGGGACCATGACCCAGCCGAGGACAAGGAGGCACCAGGCGTGGAGCTCGTAGTGGGCCATGGCCACGCCGTCGGTTGCGCCGGAACCGGCCAGGCCGACGAGGTGCTCCGCGCCGATGTTCGAAGCGAAGATGGATGCGCCGATGATGAGCCAGCCGAGGTGGCGGCCGGCCAGGAAATAGTCGGTCGAGGTCTTCTGCTTCTCGCGCATGACCTTCCAGGCGATGCCGAGGATGATCGTGAAATAGGCGAGAATGATGATCCAATCGACGGTTTTGAGCATGCCCATGACGGCTCCTTGGTCGCAGGTTGCGCGGTCGGGCCCGATTTTACATCAGCTCCTTCGCCGCATAAAAGGGCTTTTTTTGGTTCTTCTCCCGATTTCCGGGAATCTCCTCTCTCCGGCTTTGCTCGGGATATGCCTCTAGCTCCCCGGCCCCCCGGGAACCAGTCGTCCGGTTCCCCCCGCTGCGCGGGTCCCCCCTCCACGGACGGGGATCTTCGAGGCAAAATCACTCGCAGCCTCAAGCTGGATTCCCGGGAATGGGAGAAGACCTTTTTTTGAGAGGATATATCAAGGCTCGTTCCTGACCAGCTGGAAACTCATCGTTGAGGCGGCGATGGATATCGCCCCAAAGACCCCGTGAGGGAAGGGGGACCCGCCGAAGGCGGGGGAAACCGATTAAGGAGGTTTCCGGGGTGCGGGGTCAGGGGCGATATCCTGAGCTGAGCCGAAGAGATGAGTTTCCCTAGGTATCCGTGAATCTACTCATCGTCGTCATCGTCATCCTCAACGAGGGTCACGGCCCAGGCGGGATAAGGGGCGGCGCTGCCCTTCACGGCGTGCCAGAGGATGCGGTTGAGCGTGTCCTCGGGGCAGGCGTCGATCTGCGCGAAGTTGAGGCGCCCCGACTGGATGGCGTGCCGCCGGAGCAGGGCGTCGGCGATCTTGTCCTTGGGCGGGTTCATGGTGTCGAGGGGGATGACGTTGGGCACGGTCTCGAAGGGCGCGAAGTCCGGCGTCTCCGTGAAACAATCGAACATCGGCGTCGCCGTGGCGTCGAACTGGTTCATGGGCGGCAGGCCGAGGATCTGCTCGATCGTCCGGAGGAGGCTCGTCGTGTTGTACTGGGTGCTGACGACGGCGCCGCGCTTCGTGTACGGGCTGGCGCAATAGGCCGTCGTCCGGTAGCCGCTGACGTGGTCCCAGCCGTTCTGGGGATCGTCCTCGATGCCGAAGACGACCGTCTCCTTCCAGAAGGAGCTGCGGCTGAAGGCCTCGATGATGCGGCCGAAGGCGAGGTCGTTGTCGGCGACGCAGGCCTCGGGCGTCGGCGAGCCCTCGCTCGTGCCGCTCGTGTGGTCGTCGGGCAGGCAGACGAAGATGAGCTGGGGCATGCGGCCCGCTTTGTCCCAGGCTGCGACCTGGTTCACGATATAGCGGGCCCGCCACTGGTCGGGGACGTCCATGTTCCAGCCGAGCGTGTCGGTCGGGGAGAAGGGGGCGACCGAGGGGATGGCCGGCGTGCTGCCGATCCTCACCTCGCCGCGGCCGTTGAGGTACTCATCCCAGTAGTCCGCCCATTGCGGGTCGCCTTTGCGCCCGGGGTCCTTCCAGCCGCAGGCCGGCATCGTGAACTCCCCGAAGTTCCAGAGCGAGATGCCGTGCTTCACGGCATTGTCCCAGATGAAGCCGCTCGGCGCGTAGGCCAGGGCGTCGATCTCGTCCTGGCCCATGCCGTCGGGATAGCTCCGGGGCCAGCCCGCAAAGGACCGCTCGAGGTAATCGGTGCCGAAGGCCGTCGTCGACCACTGGTGCCCGTCGGCGCTGAGGATGCCGCTGCAATAGGTGTTGTCGAGGAGGACGAAGTCGCGGACGAGCTTGTGCTGGTTGGGCGTCACCTTTTCGCCGAAGATGCAGAGCGCCGGGTCTCCGTTGCCCGCGGCGACGTCGCCGAGGACCTGGTCGTAGGTCCGGTTCTCCTTGATGATGTAGACGACGTGCTTGAAGACGCTCGGCTCGCCGATCCGCTCGGGGACGGGCCGGGCCGGCTGGCCGGGCCTCGGCTTCTGCAG
>Ga0209592_1000538_pt1 | contig 11523 bp, 18 predicted proteins | sample PPLLak2March2015_2_FD_187251 | JGI IMG/M metagenome (GOLD analysis project Ga0209592, IMG submission 187251) | Freshwater sediment microbial communities from Prairie Pothole Lake near Jamestown, North Dakota, USA - PPLs Lake P8 Core (3) Depth... | ecosystem: Environmental > Aquatic > Freshwater... | reverse complement strand
AGAGTCCTTTCCGCTTATCTTCAGGGGGCAAAGAATTTGAATCTCAATTTCAATTACAGGGTCAAAAGAAGGCGTTGAGGCGAACAAAACCTCAACGCCCCAAGAATTTTGAACTGTCCGATTTTAATCAAAAAACGACTTCATCGCCGTTTCCTGCATAAAGGTTGCTTCGGGACCCATACTTGGCCGTTCCCTTGATGACAGGGATGTTCGCCGCTATCATTTTCTGTATGGTAATTAAACCTGTACAATGATTGGCTGCTACCTTTTGCAATTTCATGGCCTCGAGACCAGTGATCACAGCATCCAGTTTTGGATCCCACTGCTCGAAGGGGGCAATATGGAGGCCTCCGTAAAGGCCGTAAGGTTTATCACCGCCTTGAATATTTTCCAGGCCATATTTCATCGCACTTAGAACTCCCATGTGGCAACAGCCTGTGACTGTAATCAAACCCTTATCCTTAATATTAAAATAGAGGACGTGTTCCCCCTGTACCCGGATCATAATAGGGATATCGAAAGTTACCGAGGCACAGCCTGGAAAGAGTTTATGAATTTTCCCAGGTTCAAGCTCCACAAGCTCTCCTTTGTGCCCACTTTTTTGAACCAGAGCTCTCCCTTCAGGAAAATATCGGTTAGATACCATTACCTTAATATCTGGACGATATTTTACGGTAATTGGTAGACCCCAGAAATGATCCATATGTTCATGGGAGACATAGAGAAACTCTATATCTCCTTTCTTCAGCATATCATCGATCCCTTCTCTCTGGAATGAGTATTCCATCCATGCGGGATTCCAACCGGTATCTAATAAAAATCTTCTCCATGTCCCGTTTAATGCTTCCACCTCTACCAGAGCGCTGTACCCACCGGAATTTTTGTGGTACCATTGAATGGCATATTGATTGGCGGAGGGACCCCCAGCGCCCATAATATCTTTCATAAGCTGAGCATTATCAAACCAACTCGTTTCAGTGATACAGCGAATCTTAAGGCTTTTACATTCTCCAATGTCTGTTTTGTCTGCAGCCCACCCTCTTGTGGAATTGCCTAACATTCCAGAGGCATATAGAGCCGTTCCTCCAACAGCTACTCCCCTTAGAAATGCCCTACGATTCATCTCCTTTAACATAGCTCCCACCTCCTTAATAGGTTAGGTTTGAGGCAAAAGATTTAGCCTTTAACCTCTCATCTTAATCGTCACAGCTAAACTGGCATCTTCACCTTGACACCCCACCATGCAACATTTACTTCCTCCTCTTTCACCTCCTTTCAGAATTCCTGACGGATTCTTTTCTTAAAGATGGATAGCGAGAGACCAAAGAGCAAAAAAACGAAACCCAGTAGAATTAATAAATCGAGGTGTAAAGGGATTATCCCTTTATCCTCGGATAAGCAATGCTTCAGACCATCCACCGTATAGGTCAATGGCAAAAGATAAGAGAGAATAGGAAGAGGGTAGGGCATCTCGGGAACCGGAAAGAAGACCCCGCACAAAAAGATCATAGGAAATCGAAAGAAATTGGACATGGTCATGGCCTCAAAGACTTCCTTGACACCTACCGAAATTAGGATTCCAAGGAGTGAGAAGGCGATGCCGGAAAGGATGGTCGTGAGAAAAAAAGAAAAGGGATGATGAATAGAAAGGCCTATGATTGGAAGCAGGAAGATTGTGACGACCAAGGTGATCACCAGGCCAAACACAGTACTTCCAAGTGCCTTGCCGAAAAGGATGGTCCTGATTTCCAATGGAGCCAGAAGGAGTCTCTCGAGAGCCCCGATTCTCTTCTCAAAGGTGATCACAATGGCAGCCATGGAAGTGGATGAAAAGAGGAGGGTCAATCCTATCAATCCCGGGATCACCTCTTTAATGCCCATCGGGTTTCTAAAATAGAAAGCCAAGACGAAAACAATGGGAAGCATTAGTCCCCAACTGATCAGAGGCGGTTTAAGGTAGTAGGCCCCCATATCCTTCTTGGCAATAAAGTAGGCTTTTCTTATTTCCTCCATATTCCCCCTCACCCTCGCCCTCTCCCGCCGGGGGAGAGGGCGAAGAGAAAATTATTCAGGGCCGGCTTTCATTGGCTTGTCGATCTTCATCAAGTCTGAATCGAGACCGGTTAGCCTTACAAAGGCATCTTCCAGACTGGGACTTAAGGTGTTGATCGTTTCCATTTTTACCCTTTGTTCTTCAAAGAGCTTTATGATACTAGGCGTGACTTGATCGATATTTTTTGTATGGAAGCGAATCCGGTTTTCATCGATCAAAATCTTTTCGATGCCGTCCAATGAGAGTAGTTTATTCTTCAATGGATCCGGAATTCGATCGAGTCCGATTTCAAGGATTTCCATTTCCTTGACAAGGGATTTAATATTTTGTGGGGTATCAATAATCCGTATTTTCCCTTTCACAATAATGGCGATCCGATCGCACAGGCTTTCTGCCTCGGGAATGTAATGCGTGGTGAGAAAGATCGTTAGCCCCTTCTTTTTCGAATCGAGAATCAATTTCCTTAATCCTCGTGCACTCATCACATCCAACCCTGTGGTGGGTTCATCAAGGAAGAGGATTTTGGGATGATGAATCAGAGCAGTGGCGATAGTCAGCCTTCGCTTTAATCCTCTCGACAATTTCTGAAATGGTTTTTCTTGATGTTCCTTCAAACCAAATTCTTCAAGAAGCTGAAGGGCACGATCTTTCCGTTCTTTTCGTGCGACCCCGTAGAGTTCTGCTTGATAGATAAGATTCTCAAGGGAAGTTAGTTCGCCATAGAGATTCGAGGTTTCAGGGACAAGGCCGATTGTCTGCTTAACCTTCACAGGTTCCTTAAGAATATCGTAGCCATTAATGAACGCAGTCCCGCTGCTGGGCTGCGTAAGTCCCACCATCATCCGGATGGTGGTTGTTTTCCCTGCGCCATTTGGTCCCAAAAACCCAAAGATTTCTCCCTCTTTGACATCAAACGAGAGGTGGTCAACGGCAAGGGTAGGGCCGTAAGACTTGGTCAGGTCATTGACCCTGATTATTAAATTCATCTCCCGTCGCCCTCCATGCTTTGATCATGGAATGACGCCCTTTGGTTAAGTGCAGAAGAATGATGAAGCAACGATGCGAATCATTTGTTCTCTTTCTACCAATTTACTTTTGAATTCCTGATCGGGGAACGCCCGAAGGGCAATCGTCCTTCTTTCTTTCAGCAGAGTCCGTCACACAACTTATCAGGAATATGGAAAGAATGAATAAAAGCAAGACCCATCTTTTCATTTTCTTTTTCTCCATTGGGCTGATGTTAAAAGGCCATCTTGGGCTTCCAGACCGTTCCTATTTTCTGATTAAGTCTTCAATCTCTTCCTTACCCTTCTCCAACTCTACCCCTTGTTCTCTATCTTTTCCCAAAAGTAGAGTGAGGAATTCTCCAACATGGGTCTTCTCTTCTTTGGCTATGTCGAGGAGGATCTTCTTGATGTCATTATTCTTGGCCACGGCTGCCATTTGTTCGTAAAGGTTGATGGCATCTAACTCCGCTATGATCCCCGTTCTCAGTATTTCTTTGTCCATGTCTTCTTTTTTCACATTTTCCAGAATGATCGGTATTTTTGATAGCATGCTCTGGCCTCCTCCTTCCGTTGGATGTTTTAGGAAGATGGTTTCTCGAATAATGGTTCTTCCATATCCAGAACCTTCAAGGGACTTTTTCCTGTAAAGAGCTTTATAACTTTCCCTACCGTATAAGCATTCCCCTTGAGCATCAGTTTACAGTTCTTGAAACTGCATCCGGAGATTTCTGTCTCTCCCCTTTCCAGGATAATTATACAATTTTCAAATTCACAGTGAATAAAGGATTTTGCATCGAGTTCAACCTTCTGGTCGGAGATTTTGGAGTTTTTATATCGAACCTTATAGTCTTCCGTCAAGATTTAGCTCCTCAATCATTGGACCTGTTTTGACGCCTTGAGAGGTTTCCCGTAGACTTTTGAAAAATCTGTGTCCTTGACCCATCCAATCCTGACGTTCGACTTCGCATCGATTTCGGGAAGATAGGGTTTTATATCTAAAAGAGGAGTTCCTTCCAGGGCATCCAGGCCTTTCACCTTCAGCCTGTTTCCATTTATTTCGATCAATTCGACGATGGAAAAACCTAAAGCATTGGGTCTATTCGGAGATCGGGTCGCAAATACACCGTGGGGCTCAGAATCCCAGGGTGTTTTTACCAAAAGGGAATAGGCCTTCGCCGAGTGTAGCCAATAGAGTAAGATGAGATGAGAGAACCCATCGATGTCTTTTAATCCTTGAGCATATTCCTCAAATACCTCAATCTCGCAAATTTCTTCTCGACCTTGGGGTGGGCATTCTTTCCTATCTTTGTATGGAGAATGAATGACCCCGATAGGGTTAAGTTTCATGGCTCATCTATCCTTTCCTCATCGAAAACTCTCATCATCTGTTCTTTTGTTGAAGGATCTGCTTTAGAGATTCAACACAAAAGGCATTTTCTTCTTCGCTCCCTGTACTGACGCGGATGAATTTTCTGTCTTTATATCCCTTCACAGTTTTGATCATCACCTTTCTCTCCAGAAGGGAATCCACAACTGCCTGAGGGTCAAAGCCTGTCTTTGTAATGTCAATTAAGATGTAATTCCCATGAGAATAGTAGGCCTTGACGCCGTCGATGCTGTTCAACTCCTTGAAAAAATATTCAATCTCTCGATTGTTGGCCGTTATCTTCTGGTTGAATGCGTCTCCGTCATGCCAAGCTGCATAAGCCGCGGCGATGGCCATCAAACTGACACTCCATGGCATCTGCATTTTTTTGAAATATTCGACCACCTCCTTATCAGCCAAGCAAAAACCGACACGGATTCCAGCCAACCCAAAGGCCTTAGAGAAGGTGTGGGAGATGATCGCATTAGGATAATCCCTGATTAAAGGGGCCTTCGATGGATGTTCCGAATGGTACTCGAGATAGGCTTCGTCAACCAGGGTAGGGATGCCTCTTTTGAGAATTCGAATGAGATCCTCATCCGGGATAAAATCACCTGTAGGATTATTAGGGGTACAAATGATGATGACTTTTGTCTTTGAAGTGATGGCCTTCAGGATGGCCTCTGTATCATATTGAAGATCTTCTTTTTGATCTACTTTGATCACTTTTCCCCCGATGATCGTGGCCCTGGACTCAAACAGACTAAAAGTAGGATTGGGGAGGATGACTTCATCACCCGGAGTCACAAATACCCTCATGACCATTTCGATAATTTCAGAGGAGCCGTTTCCCAAGTAAACATTGTCAGGATCCAGTTGATATTTTTCAGCTATCTCGGCCCGAAGTCGTGGGCCATTTCCCGGGTATCTATTCCCATCCTTTGCCGAATCGATAATGGCTTTTAGCACCTTTTGGGAAGGGGGATAGGGATTTTCGTTTAAAAACATTCTCCTGAACTCGGGATGATCCCATGCCATATTGACATCGTCCGTAGTATAAGGCTTGACATCTTTTATCCAAGGGACCACAAAATTAGATAAGTTTCCCATCTTCCATCCTTTCAAAAAAAAGTTTTCTGCCGAACACCCACCCTGGCTGTTTCACTATCCTCAGGAGGGTGCCTTAAAGATGAGTGTATCGCCATCGTTTAAGGATGTCTGCATACGGTTTTCAGAGAGATAGGTTGCTCCATTAAGAAGCACCCGAATATCCATTGCGATCTCTCCGTTTTTATCCAAAAGGAACTTTTTCACGTCGAATCCAAATTTTCTTACCAGGGCGTCCATCAATTCTTTTAAAGTCTCACCAGGGAATTCGAAGTCTATTTTTTTGCTCTTCCCAAAGGTCTTATAAAGGGGTAAGCCTGCGATCTCGATGTTCACCTTCATTTTGCCTTTCCCTCCTTTTTGTTATCGCTATCCTGTTTCATCCGGGAAAGAGAAGGACGAACTAAATTTGTTGCAATCATTTAATCTCGTCTGCAGGTGCCACCCGTGGAACAGGGCGGCGTGGCGCAGCGTTCCTCCCTTCCGCAACAGGTGTGACCCGGCGGTCTTTTCTCACTCTTCACGGAATGAGAAACGGAGAGCATTTTTTCCAATTGGGAACTCCCACACTGCTTGCAGTTTAAGGTGTCGCCTTTTGAACCTACACTTACCAGAAACTCCGAAACAGCGCCGCAATGATTACATCGATATTCGTAAATAGGCATTTCTAATCCTCCTTAGCGTTGACTTACTACCTCCAAATATCGGTCTACGGGAAGACGGGCAAACATTACAGCGCCAATGCACGGGGTTACGTACTTAACCTTCCATTGACCTCCGAGGATGTTAAAAAATTCAAGACAGGAAGAACACACATGGAGACTATCAGCAACAGAGTAGGGGACCATGGTACCATTCAGATTGACAAAGAATTTAGGATCAAGAAAATTGGCATGATTTGCAGAATGACTCATAAAGATTTTATCGAAATCGAATGGTTCATTTTCTCGATGGCGTTCAAACCACGTCTGATAAAAATCTTTGTCAATGGGTTCAACTTCCTCCCACGCCTTGGGTTTCCTCTTCTGGTATTCTTGGGATTTCACCAATTGTGCATTCTCGTCAGGAGAGGGAAGTCGGTCAGGTTTAAAACTCGATTCAGTGATAATGATGGGATTTTTGATATCCAAACGATCGAGGGATGTGTTGCTGACGATCAGGTATTGACCTACTTTTTCGGATTCCCAGTACCAGGATGTTCTCCTTCTACAGAAACCGTACCAGGCCGTCGGTGCACAATAGGAAATCTCCCGTGAAGCTCTCAATACCCGGCAGGGAATCCGGACCTCGTCGCCGAATTCACCCCCGCTTTGCTCAACATTCTCCCTAACCTTTTTCAAATGATCAGCATCGACCCAATAGCAAAATTTTCGGTATGTCATCATGCCTCCGAGTTTGACACAAAGTTTAAGGATTAAGGTTTGGAGGTTAGAGGTTAACCCTTTAATGCTTGTAGGCAGATGCCTCAGACCCCAGACCTCAAAGAAGTTTCCAGTTCTTCCCACATTCGATGAATGATCCCTTCAACCCCATTGCAGGGATATTCCATGACCGTCTTCCTGTTCACCAAGGCTTCGACCACTTTAGGTTCATATGGGATTTTCCCGATGAGTTTGGAGCCGTTCTTTTCGCAATAGGCGGCAATTCTGTCTGTGTTTTCTAAATTGATATCAAATTTATTGATGCAAACCGCTGAAGGGATTTTGAAATGTTCAGCCAGTTGCAAAATCCTTTCGAGATCGTGGATCCCTGATAGGGTGGGTTCTGTGATGGCCAAAATGAGATTGACACCAGTAAGGGAAGCTGTCACTGGACATCCAATGCCAGGTGGCCCGTCGATCAGAATTAACCCTAGATTTTTCTCTTTCGCGATTTCCATTGCCTGTTTCCTTACCACCGTGACTAATTTCCCGGAGTTCTCCTCACCGATGCCGAGTCTTGCGTGGACAAAAGGCCCGTAGGGTGTATCGGAGACAAACCAATCCCCTGAAAAGGCTTCCTCCATGGTAATGGCGTCTTCGGGACAGATATGCGAACAAAAGCCGCAGCCCTCACATGAAACATAATCTACCACTCCATTTTCAATGGCATGGAAGCGGCATACCTCCGTGCAGAGACCACATTGGGTGCATTTATCCAAATCGACATGAGGCGATCTGCCCCCGTAATATTTCTCCTTTTTCAATACGTTGGGACGGAGCAGGATATGAAGATCCGCCGCATCGACATCACAATCTACCAGGACCTTATTTTTTGCAATAGAGGCAAAGGCAGCAGCGATCGTCGTCTTACCAGTCCCGCCTTTCCCGCTGACGATCGCCAGTTGTTTAATTTCGTTTTGTTTCATGGTTTTTATATCATTCTAAGTATTGAAGCTCCACGCCGTAAGGGGCGGGGTTTCCCGGTAAGGTAGTTACTTTTCATATTGTGCCCCTTGACCCCGCCCTCAAGTGCGGGGCTTGCGGGGCACTTGCCGGCCAAAGCTAAAGCTTTGAGTTACGGTTTTTCTGCTTATAATTCGCAATGGCCTGATGCATAGCTTTGATTGCCAGCAGAGAGCAGTGAGCCTTTCTTGCCGGGATGCCACCGGCCGCCTCGATCACATCATTGTCTGTGAGTTGTAACGCCTCTTCGAGAGTTTTGCCAATCGCCAATTCTGTGGCAACGCTTGATGTGGAAATGGCCCCGGGGCATCCTTGGGTTAAAAATTTGAAGGCGGATATTTTGCCATCCTCCACCTTGAGATAGACTCTGATGAAATCTCCGCAGGTCGGATCACCGACGACTGCCATGGCATCAGGATTCTCGATTTCTCCGACGTTCCTGGGATGCATAAAGTGATCGATCAGCGTTTCGTTGTAGACGAGGTAACCAACCTCGTCATTTAGTTCATTATCACCTAAATTATTGATGTTGTCGGCTTGACTCACAAAGTTCCTCCATTTTCTCAAATAAATTTTGAAATTTCTGGATATAAGAAGGCTTCTGAGAAACAATGGGAATTCCCTTAGAATAAGACTCTGCTATTTCACGGTCCATCGGGATTTCCATCAAGACAGGAATTTGTTTCGATTGACAATAATCCCATACCTTTCGGTCCCCGATATCTGCTTTATTAATCACTACGCCCATCCGAATTCCCAATTTTTCAAGCATTCCTACTGCCAGCTCCAGATCATTTAATCCAAATGGCGTTGGTTCTGTCACGAGCAAACAGAAATCGCTTCCTTTTACAGTTTCAATGACCGGGCAGGCTGTTCCCGGGGGGGCATCGAGAATAACAATCTTATTCTTTTGAATACCCTCCTTGACCCTCCGTATCAAAGGAGAGGCCATCGGTTCTCCCACATTTAGAACTCCATTGGCGAAGGGAATTCCGTCGGCATTCCCTTCCTGGACGACGCCGAGTTCCCTTTCAACCTCAAAGATGGCCTTTTCAGGACATAGATAAGAGCAGGCCCCGCATCCATGGCAGAGTTCATCAAAAACCAGGACATTTTTCAGGATGACGGCTATCGCATGGTATTCGCATACCTGGGCGCATTTTCCGCAATAAGTGCATTTGGATTCATCAATCCGAGGAACCGGAATTCCCACGGGGGTCACCCGATGGATGGAGGGCGATAGAAAGAGGTGGGAGTTCGGCTCCTCGACATCGCAGTCAATCAATTGAACCTCCCCTTTTGGAAGAGAAAGAGCCAAATTAACAGCAATGGTGGTCTTCCCGGTTCCCCCTTTTCCACTCGCAACGGAAATAATCATTGAGTCTCAAGTTCCTTTCTTGAATTTAATGAGTTGGGGGGCTTTCGTAAAAACAATGGTGCTCATACATCCGATACCGGACGACTCCATTTCTTGCCAGCCTGCTCAAGTCCTTCACGACCTCATCCAAGTGGAGCCCCAAAGCTCTGGAAATATCTTCTGCGGTGCAAGGCCTCCTCTTGATCAGGCTTAGGATTTCAGCATCTTTGTCGGATTCGAAGGCATCTCCCATGGGTGCCTCAAATTCAGATACCACCTCGGTGTTGTTCCCCAAGAGGTTCCCTATCTCCTCGAGTCGCTTTAGAGTTAGCGGGTATGCAAAGTCTTCGGCGGGAGGTCTAACAGGAGTGTTCAATTGGACTCTGTCAGGTTGGATTCTTTCAATGACCTCTTTAAGCTTGTTGATTTCTTGTGCCTCATCGTTAAAGCCTCTGCAGAAAACAATCTCTAACCAGATTTGCCCTCGATACTGATTACGGAACTGGATAAGGCCTGAAATGATTTCGTCAATTTTTAGAGATACATGAGGCCTATTCACACACTCGAAGGTAAGCGGATTGACTGCATCGAGGCTTGGAAGGACGACATCAGCTTCCAGCAACTCTCTTCTCACCTCCTCGATAAATAGGAGAGAGCCATTGGTCAACACAGCTAAGGGTATAGGAGTTACTCTCTTGATTGAATGGATGATGTCACCCATGTTCTGGTTTAAAGTGGGCTCCCCTGATCCGGAAAGAGTAATATAATCAGGTTTCTTTTCAAGAGTGGGTAGGGTGAGCTCCAATTCTCTCTGAATTTCTTCAGGAGATACAAAAAATCCTCGGGAAATCGTTTTATGGGTTGTTCTTCCTAAATCGCAATAAATGCAATCAAACGTACAGGTTTTATAAGGAACCAGATCAACCCCTAAAGACCTTCCCAGTCTTCTCGAAGGAACTGGGCCAAAGACGTACTTGGGGGTGTTAGCTTTGTTGCTCATGTCTATCAATTATCGATCTTGTAAATTTCCTCAATCAGGCGATTCGGGTCAACACCACATAGCATACATGCGATCCCAAGGGTCTTGATCTTAAAGCCACTCCTTTTAAAGCACTCTTCACCGAAATATTTCTTCATGGCCTCTGTTGTCTCTGGATACTCCTTGACAGTATCGCCGATTAGCTTATTTTTGGATGAAAAGCTCTCCCGGGAATTAAGAACCATCTCGTTACAACTTTCCATTAACTATTTCCTTACCATCTTTTCTCCACATTTGGGGCACTTCCTATAGTAACAGGGAATTCCAGCCTCATGAGGTAGAATCGTGCCGCATTTCGGACATACGCATTCTCCCGCTGGCCCTGCGCCCGACTTTGAACCGCCCATTCTTCCTCCACGAGTTCCCCCCATTCCGGTACCTCTCCCTGTTCCAGGACCGCTCCCCCGGGGTGGGCCCTTTCCGTCACCTCTTGGCATATTTAACCTCCTGTCTGAATTAGCGTGAATGTAGCCGCAAACTTTAGTTTGCGACAAAAAGATTATTTGACGCAGGCTAAAGGCCCCAGCCAGCCTGCCGGTCTGCCTCCTATAGGCCCTGTACCGTGCTGGCGCAGGGCAGGCAGGTGCGGCTATAGGGAACAAAGGCAAGGGGACGGGAGGGTTCCATCGGAGGTCCCCATGCTATTACCACCAACGACGGAACCCTCTGCCGCCACCAAAAACTCTTCCGCGTCCTCCACCCCAAGGTAGTCCTCCACGGCCGGCACCAAAAATGGGGCCATACCCACCATAACCATAAACTGGAGATGGGCCGAAAGATGGATAATGGTAAGGGGCTCGCACACCGTACCCAGAAGGACCGTAAGCCCTGTTGGGCATGGCGCAGAAGCCTCTACCTCCACCGGTCATCGCACCCTGACCCATTGGCCCTGTTCCATCAAATCCTGGCATAAATATCACCCCCTTTCTTTAGTCCGTAAAGAGTAAGTCGTCAGTCGTGAGGGGTTTTTTAAGACACCTGCTTTTTTACCTCTTCGAGCCTCTTCTCAATTTGACTCAACTCTTCCCGAAGGAAATTGGCTTGCTCCTCGAGAAAACGAATCTCTTCTTCCTTTGTTGGAGGTCCCCATGGTGGAACGGGTGCTCCGTACCACCCGGGATGCCAACACCACCCTCGACCGTACCCATAAGGGCGGTTTCCCCATCCTGCAGGTCCCATTCCGTAAGGCATCATCATCCCTCCTTTCTTT
>Ga0209592_1000537_pt1 | contig 11531 bp, 8 predicted proteins | sample PPLLak2March2015_2_FD_187251 | JGI IMG/M metagenome (GOLD analysis project Ga0209592, IMG submission 187251) | Freshwater sediment microbial communities from Prairie Pothole Lake near Jamestown, North Dakota, USA - PPLs Lake P8 Core (3) Depth... | ecosystem: Environmental > Aquatic > Freshwater >... | reverse complement strand
TGGGATCTGAAAAACTTTGAAGAGACTTGACCACGGAGCCTACATTCGTCCCCTTCGAATCATTAAAGAACCGAACCCCGTCAATCTCCCGAACGAATTCAAGGCGATGTTCAAGACCTTCAAAACGATCGAGGGCAGTCTCAATCGCTCTCTTCGAAGCACCGTAAATTTTGGCTGCGGTGAGGGCTGCCATCATATTCTCCACGTTGTGAACGCCTTTCAGGGGAGCCTTCGCCAGGGAGTAGCTCTCCTCTTTCCCTTCGAGCCTGAGGATGACCTTCCCGCTGTTCGAGAAGGCGCCCTCTCGCAATCTTTCTTTTGAACTGAATAGGATCTTCTTTGCCTTGACCCTCTTCCCAAGCCCTGTGACGATTGGATCGTCACCATTGAGAATGGCCACATCCCTTGAGTTCTGATTCACAAAAATTCTTGCTTTCGCATCAATATATTCTTCATAACTCGCGTAACGATCGAGGTGGTCTTCGGTAATATTCAAGAGCACAGAGATTCTGGGCCGGAAGTCTTCGATGGCCTCGAGTTGAAAACTGGAGATCTCCACCACCAGCACCTCCCATCGATCGCCTCCCTCTGCGAAAAGGATCAAGGGTTCCCCCACATTGCCTCCCACGCCAACCCTCTTTCCCTCCTCTTTGAGCATCTCACCGATGAGGTGGGTGGTAGTGGTCTTTCCATTCGTTCCCGTCACAGCGATGATCGGAATTTGGATAAACCGGCAGGCAAGTTCAACCTCGCTGATCACCTGAATTTCTTTCTTCAGGGCTTTCTGAATGGGATCAATCTTGAGATCAACTCCTGGACTGACCACTATGAGATCCTGGCTGAGAAAGGTTCTGGACTGATGGCCACCCCACTCCATTTGGGAGAGCCCCATCTTTTCCAGTTCCTGAATCACCTCTCCCATCTCCTCCTTCGGTTTCATCTCTGTGGTGCTGACGATCGAACCCTTGGCTTTGAGGAAGGCGACTGTCGCCAGTCCTGTCCGAGCCAGCCCCACCACCAATACCTTTCTTCCGTGAAGATCCATCCCTTTTGTCATCACGCCAATTTCACTACCCATCCCCCCCTTGCGGGAGAGAATTAAGGTGGGGATAAACCGAACCCGCTCACCCCCACCCGTACCCTCCCCCATCAAGGGGGAGGGAAATAATTTCAATTTTAGTTCTTAGATTACCTCCGAACTCTTAACTCCGAACTGATTTATCACCTGAGTTTTAACGTGCTCATCGCAATCAGTCCCAGGATGATGCCGATGATCCAGAATCGGACGATGATCTTGGGCTCGGCCCAACCCTTCAATTCAAAATGGTGGTGAATCGGTGCCATTCGGAAGACTCGCTTCTTGCGCAACTGATAAGAGATGACCTGGATGATGACCGAGAGAGCTTCCATGACAAAGATCCCGCCGACAATGACAAGAAGGAACTCCTGCTTGGTGATCACAGCGATCGCTCCCAGGGCAGCCCCCAGAGACAAGGAGCCCACATCGCCCATAAAGACCTGGGCGGGATAGGTATTGAACCAAAGAAAACCCAGGCCTGAGCCGACCATGGCGCCACAGAGGATGGTCAATTCTCCACTCCCTTTGACAAAAGGGATCTGAAGGTAATTGGCAAATCGGAAGTTACCCGCAAGATAACAGAAGAGCATGAAGGTCCCGCTTGCAATGAGCACTGGCCCGATCGCCAATCCATCCAGTCCATCCGTCAGATTGACTGCATTCGCGGTACCCACAATGACGAGGACCGAAAAAAGGATGTACCAGTTTCCCAGGTCCGGCATCACCTTCTTGAAGAACGGGAAGATCAACCTGGAGTCGTGGTCAAAAGGGTAAGAGAGGATCAGGCTGATCACAAGAGCCATCATGACCTGAATGGGGAACTTATATCGAGCTTTGATGCCAATCCCCTTACGATCGCGGATCTTTCTAAAATCGTCCAGAAACCCTAAAGCGCCAAATCCCAACGCGGTCAACAGAACCACCCAGGTATACCGATTGGTCAGGTCGGACCAGAGAAGCGTTGGGATGAGGATGGCCGCCAGAATGAGGCTTCCCCCCATGGTGGGGGTTCCGTTCTTCTCCATGTGCCGGGAGGGAACGTCCTCCCTCACCACCTGTTGAATCTGAAAGGCCTTCAACTTCTTAATCAGCCATGGCCCGATAACGAAACTGATGAGAAGACCGGTCAGAATGGCATAGATCGTTCTGAAGGTGATGTATCGAAAGACATTGAAGAAGGAGAAATATTCATGGAGCGGATAGAGGAGATGGTAAAACATCCTTTCAAACCCTCCTTTCCATCAGACCTTCAGCGATTTTCTCCATTCCCATTCTTCTCGAACCTTTGACCAGGATCCAATCTCCATCCCGGACCATCTTTTTCAATATAGAAATGGCTTCCCTATGGCTCTCTACAATTCTTGCTTTCTCCGAATCCGATCCATGACGCATCGCCGATTCAACGAGGACGGGTGCCTCCTCACCCAAAGCGAGAAGAAAATCGATGGAAAGCTCCTCCACCCTCTGTCCGATATGCTGATGGGCCTCCACTGAAAAATCTCCAAGTTCCAGCATATCGCCCAGCACCGCAATGGCCCTGCCCTTTCCCTTCATCTCCGAAAGGATCTCCAGGGCCAGTTCCATCGATCTTGGATTGGCATTGTAGGCATCGTTGATCAGCGTGACTCCCTCTTTAGGGCGCAGAACTTCCATTCTCATGGGAGAGGGTTGAAGATTTTCCAGGGCCTCTTTTACCTTTTCGAATTCGATTCCAAAGAGACTGGCTGAAGCAATGGCGGAGAGGGCATTCGGAACGAAATGTCTTCCCAATAAGGGAAGGGTGATCTCCACGGTTACTCCCTCCATCATCAGGGTGAAGGAAGTTCCCCCGGCTCCATGGAGCCGAATCTCCTTAGCCATCACCTCTGCTGGATGGTTTATCCCAAAGGTGATCTTTTGACCGCGAAATTCGCTGGCCAGATCGATGACCCTTGGATCGTCTTGATTTACCAGAATGGTCCCATCCTGCCTCATCCTTCGGAAGAGCTCTCCCTTTTCTTCCCTGACCCTCTCCAGGCTTCCCATGCCCTCGAGATGAACCTTCTCGATATTGGTGATCAACCCGACATCGGGCTCTGCGATCTCGGTCAACCTCCGGATCTCCCCCGGCACATTCATTCCCATCTCGAGCACCACGATTCTCTCCTGTTCGGTAAGGTTGAGCAGGGTGAGGGGGAGGCCGATGAGGTTATTCAGATTTCCCTTCGTTTTGAGAACGGGAAAAGTCGTCTCGAGGCAAGCGGAGATCATATCCTTTGTGGTCGTCTTCCCGTTGCTTCCGGTTAACGCTACCACAGGGGTCCCAAATTTACGCCTTCTCTCCCGGGCGATATCTCCCAGAGCATGAAGCGCATCCTTCACAGCGATCACCGCACTTGGGCGATACCCATTCCAACGAATGTCCCGAACCTTATCCTCCTCGATGATCACTCCTCCCGCTCTCTTCTTAAGCGCCTCGATCGCAAAATGATGGCCATCGAAGCGCTCTCCCTTCAGGGCGATGAAGAGTTCCCCTTCGGCAACCGTTCTTGAATCGGTTGAGATTCCCCGAAAGGAGGTCTTCTCCTCCCCTTGGAGGAGCCTTCCTCCCGTTGCCTTCAAAACCTCTTCAAGGATGAAGGTCATCTTTCCTCCAGGGCCTTTTGAGCCTCCACGCGGTCATCAAAAGGAAATGTTTGCTTCCCGATGATTTGATAATCCTCATGACCTTTGCCAGCGATGAGCACCGTATCCAGAGGTTCGGCGAGGTGGATCGCCATCCGGATAGCTTCCCTTCGATCCGGGACTTTCAGATACCCTTTCCTTGATCTCCACGCCCCCATGTCATTCCGATGCCATTCTTCCAGCGGAAGGGATTTGAATCCTTTCTCCACCTCGTCCATGATGGCCCGAGGATCTTCTGTCCTCGGATTGTCGGAGGTGAGAATGGCCAAATCGCTATAGGTCCCAGCCACCGCTCCCATCAAAGGCCGCTTTGTTCGATCCCGGTCTCCTCCACAGCCAAAGACGGTGATGATCTTTCCATCCTCCTGAATGTTCCTGATTCCCAAAAGGACTCGCTCCAGGGCGTCGTGTGTGTGGGCATAATCCACAATGAGATGAATTCTTTTTCGGTTCTCCACTTTTTCAAACCGGCCGGAAACCCCTTCTAAAGCTTCCACTCCGTCCTTGATGGTTTTCAAAGGGATGTCCATCCCGATGCTCGTCGCTACGGCAGCCATGATGTTGTAGAGGTTATAGCGGCCCATCAATGTCGAATGGACCGAAAATTCTCCCTTGGGCGTCTTCAGGCGACAGGAGAGGCCATCAAACGTGGAAACCATCTGATCTGCAGTGACATCACAGGAGGGACCCATTCCGTAACGAATCACAGGAAGATCGACCCCTTTCACCATTTCTTCTCCCCGGGGATCGTCAGAGTTCGTCACGGCGAATCGCCCCCGCTTCTGACTCTGCTTCAGGGATTCCGCAAAAAGCTTCCTCTTGCTCTCAAAATAATGCGCGAGGGTCTTATGATAATCGAGATGGTCCGACGTAAAATTGGTGAAGATGACATGGTCGAACTGGCATTCAAAAACCCGATCGAGATCGAGTCCGTGGGAAGAAACCTCCATGATGATATGAGAGATCCCCTCATTCACCATCTCCCACAGAATTCTCTGAAGATCTAACGATTCTGGAGTGGTGTTGGAGGCTCGGGTTACCTTTTGTCCATACCGATAGTTGATCGTTCCGATGACGCCCACTGAATATCCTGCCTTCTTGAAGATCGATTCCAAAAGATAGGTGGTTGTTGTTTTTCCATTCGTTCCAGTAATGCCGACGAGTTTGACCTTGGAGGATGGGTTTCCGAAAAAGTTTGAGGCAGCCTTTGCCAGGGCCTGCCGGCTATTTGGAACGAAGATCGTCGTCCGGTTGGGAACCTCTCGCCCCTCTTCCAGAAGAACAGCCTGCGCACCCCTCTCGATCGCTTCCTCGATAAATTGATGCCCGTCAAATTCCAATCCCCGGATCGCCGCGAAGAGAAAACCTCTCTCCACCCTCTTTGAGTGGTAGGCAATTCCCTTGATCTCTTGAAGAGGATCCCCGGCTAATTTCTTGATCTCAATACCTTCCAAAAGCTTCCTCAGTTCCATCTTGGCAACGAACTTAATCCCTCCAGCCCCCCTTTAGTAAAGTCGATACGACTCGAAATCGAGAGGGGGGATTATATGGAGGACTGAAATTTCAGATAGCAGATATCCCCCTTCTCAATCACTGTCCCCGGCCTGGGAGTCTGCTCCACAACCCTTCCATTTCCCGAGAACTTTATAATCAGCCCTTTTCCCTCGATACGGCTCAGTGCCTTGCGCATCGGCAATCCGGTGAGGTCGGGCATTACAGCCTTCTCCGCGCCCTTCCCTACTTTTACCTCATCGATCGTCGGTTCACTCCAGGAGGCTTCTTTTTTCGAATAGAAATCGGCCGTGTTCTTCACCATCAGCGTTCCCTTTGGATGCACGTTGAGATAGGGGAGCACCCTCTCCATGATCGCTTTAAACACGGGAGCCGCCACCACGCCGCCTGTATTCGATCCTTGAGGTTCATCAATGACGACCAAGAGGACGATCTTCGGATCCTCTGGAGGCACAAAACCCATAAATCCGGCGTTGGTGCGATCCTCAGAATATTCTTTAAAGAGGGACTCCACCTTCTGGGCTGTCCCTGTCTTTCCGGCCACTTCGTATCCTGCTGGAACAGATCCTTCCCCTGTTCCACCCTTCTCGGTCGCCCCTTTGAGCAGGCCGACCACTTTCTTGGCGGTCTCTTCTGAAATCACTCTCCTGACCATTTCCGGTTGAAATGATTCGACCACCTCTTCCTTCTCGTTCGTAATTTTCTCCACCAGAGAGGGCCTCATCAGGACCCCACCATTGGCAATGGCTGACAGGGCGGCCACGAGTTGAACCCCCGTCACCGAGATCCCCTGACCAAAGGAGATCGTGTCCAGAACCACCGGAGGCCAGTATCTCGGATGGTGAACAATTCCTTTCCCCTCCCCTGGAAGGCCCACTCTCGTCTTCTCGCCGAACCCGAAGGCACAGATGTAGTGATAGAGTCGTTCCTTCCCCATCTTCTCGGCGACCTTCGAAACTCCAATGTTACTCGAATACTTGATGATCTGCTGAAACGTCAGCCAGCCATGCTTCGTCTGGTCATGGATGGTTCGGTCATAAACTTTATACGAACCATTCTCACAATAGAAGGAATCCGAAGGCCGGACGATCTTCTCTTCTAATGCCGCAGCCGCAAGGAAGGTTTTAAAAAGCGATCCAGGTTCAAAGTTATCGGAGACCGCCCGATTCCTCCAGCTTTTCGACCGGTATTGGTAGTATTGGTTTGGATTGAAAATGGGGTTCGAGGCCATGGCCAGAATTCTCCCGGTACGAGGCTCCATGGCGATCGCCATTCCTCCCTTGGCTCCCCACTTCTGCACTGCCCGATTCAGTTCCGCCTCGACCACATGCTGAAGATGCTTATCCAGGGTGAGAAAGATGTTCCGGTAATGGTCCTCCTTTTTTGGAACGGCATCCCCCAGCACCAGCTCACGACCTAGGGCATCTCTTGACAGGGTCCAGACATGATTATTTCCGTTGAGCATCGCATCGTACTGAAATTCCACCCCCTCCAGACCTTTTGAATCGAGTCCCACAAAGCCAACGACATGGGCCGCCAGCTGACTGTTTGGATAGAATCTCCGGTTCTCCTTGAGCATGTGAATTCCGGCAAGCCGAAGCGCTTTGATCTCACCCGTTTCCTTTGGAGAAATTTTTCTCTGGATCCATTCGAAGGACTTCCGACTCCTCATTTTTTGTTTCAACTCCCCACGATCGATTTGGAGGATGGAGGCCAAGTCTCTGGCTGCCTTTTCCACATTCACAACCTTTTTGGAATCGGTATAGACGGAATCGACCTCGATGCTCACGGCGAGCTCATTCTCCTTTTGGTCGTAAATGACTCCTCGCTTTGGAACGAGAGGGATCTGAATATGGTGCTGCTGGGCAGCCAGTTTGTAGAGTTGCTCCTTCTTCAGCACCTGAAGCTGAAACATTCTTCCCACAACTAAGGCAAAGCCAACGAAGAGGAGGCACGAAATAAGGATAATCCTGACTTTAAACCAATTGATCGATTTTGCCTTCATCGGATCACGATCACCTGCTCGGGCTTGGGTTTGGCCATTCTCAATTCTTCCACGGCTAATTTCTCAATCCGGGCATAGGATTTGAGCGTGGCAATCTCTACACGCAATTTTTTGTTCTCTTCCGCCAGGGCCCTCTCCACTTTCAACGCACTCGAAATCTCGTATCCCAGCTGGATCACCTGAATTCTCGACCACACATAAAAAAGAGAGCCTCCGATGAAAAAGAGCAGGAGAAGGGTAAAAAGGAGAAGGAAGTTCGATTTGATGCCGATGGCCTTCTTCTTTGTCTTCGACCCTTTATCCGTCCAGAGGATTCGATCTCCATTTCTATCCATGGCTTTTGCCATCGGGTTCTCCTCACACCCTCTCCGCACATCTCAATTTCGCGCTGCGGGATCGCGGGTTCCGCTGTTTCTCCTCCTCCGAAGGCGTGATCGGTTTTTTCGTAATCCCCCGCATCACCCCATCCCTGTCCAATCTTCGAAAGGTCTCTTTGACCATCCGGTCTTCGAGGGAATGGAAAGAGATGACGCATATCCTTCCTCCCCTTTTCAAGAATGTCCATCCTGTCTCCAGAATCCTTCTCAAATTTTCCAGCTCCTCATTCACAAGGATGCGAAAGGCTTGAAACGTTCGAGTGGCTGGATCAATCCTCCGAGAATGAAACCGCCTTGGAATGGCCCGATGGACGATCTGTCTCAATTCCTGGGTTGTCCCGACGGGCTTTTTCTCTCTCTCCTGAAGGATGGCTCTTGCAATTCGCTTAGCCCACCTTTCCTCTCCAAATTCCCGAAGGGTAGATTCCAGTTCCTGGAAGGAGAGGCCCTCGATCAGATCAGCGGCTGTCCGATTGATCCGTTGATCCATTCTCATATCCAGAGGGCCCTCCCCTTTCAGACTGAACCCTCTCTCCTTTTTCTCTAATTGCAGGGAAGATAGACCTAAATCGAGTAAGATCCCATCCACTTCCGAAATATTCAGTGCTTCTAGCAGATCAGGTAGGCGGACGAAATTTTCTCGAAAGATCTTTATCCGATCACCAAAGGGCGCCAATGCCCCTTTGGCTTCCGCAATCGCCTCTTCATCCCAATCGATTCCAATGACGATTCCATCTGGCGAAGCTCGTTTAAAAATCTCCAGGGCATGTCCGCCACCCCCTACGGTGGCATCCACATAGGTCTTATGAGCCTCACATCTTAAGAGATTCATCACCTCTTCAACCAGAACGGGGATGTGTTGAGATCCCATCGACCTTTATTTGGGTTTCCAAAAACCGAAATTGATAAGCGTATCGGTGACCTGATCAAAACCATCCTGAGACTTACGAAATGCTTCCTCCCAGCGTTCCTTATTCCATATCTCAATCAACTTTCCCCCACCGACCAATACAACATCCTTTTGAAGATTTGCATAATCCCTTAAGGACTGAGGGATAAGGAGTCTTCCCTGTCTGTCGACGGTACAATCGGTTCCGCTCGAATAAAAAAACCTTAAGAAGTTTCTCGTCTCCTTTCCCAAGGGAGGAAGGTTTTCCATGTCCTTTTCCATCAAAGCCCACTCCTGGTATGGGAAGGCAACCAGGCAGTGATCGTAATTCGAGATCACAAGCCGATTATCATATTGCTCGCTGAGGATCTCTTTGAATTTGGCAGGAATGCTGATGCGGCCCTTGGAGTCTATGGTGTGCTCATACCTACCCCTGAACATCGTTTCATCCCCTTTTTTGGGTCAACTATACCACCTTTCACCACTTTTTACCACTTAGGGACGAAAATATACTGAAACCTTTTACTTTGTCAAGTAAAATTTTAAACTTAATCCAATTTTTTCCTTGAGTTATCCCAGCCCCAATATATACCCAAAGAGTTTTCCTTCCACCCTACATTTAGTTCTTAGAAAATTTGGCTGCCTATTTTTTAGGCAAAATTATCCACTTTCTTTTTGTAATATCTCTGTTCCAGGTGTGGAATAGGACCGGCAGGTGGGTAGGGGAGGCTTTAGCCTCCCTATTTAAGGCATGTGATTGAGGCGGTCCCTTCCTTCCCACCATTCAATTTGACAAGGCTATACAACCTGTCTAAAATGGTTTCGAGGTCAGAAATGCTAACGGAAGCCATTCGAAAAAGAGTAGAAAAGCTCAGGGAGGAGATTGAATATCATAATTACCGTTATTACATCCTCGACCAGCCCGAGATCTCCGATGCCCAGTATGATCGTCTGATGAGGGAGCTGGAGAAACTGGAGGAGCAGTATCCCGAACTTCGCACCCCGAACTCACCCACCCAGAGGGTCGGGGCCCCTCCCTTGGAAGAATTCGAAATCGTCAGACACACCATCCCCATGCTTAGCCTCGCTAATGCCTTCGATGAAATCGAGGCAAAAGAATTTGATAAACGGATGAAGAAATTTCTGGGAACCTCTTCCGACATCGAGTATGTGACAGAACCGAAGCTCGATGGCCTGGCAGTTGAACTTGTTTACGAAAGGGGCCAGTTCGTTGTTGGCTCAACCCGTGGCGATGGAATCAATGGTGAAAACATCACTCAGAACCTTCGCACCATCAAGACCATCCCTCTTCAACTGATTCGAAAGGAGGTTTCGGTTCCGGAACGGCTGGAGGTCCGGGGTGAGGTAGTCATGCAACTCAAAAGGTTCAGGGAACTCAATCAAAAGCGCGAGGAGTTGGGGGAACCTCTCTTTGCTAACCCGAGAAATGCAGCAGCTGGTTCGGTTCGGCAACTCGACTCAAAGATCACCGCCGAGCGGCCTCTCGAAATCTATTGTTATGGCATTGGTGAGATGAGAGGCCGGACCTTTAAAACCCACTGGGAGATACTCCAAACCTTGTCAAAATGGGGCCTGAGGATCAACCCAAACATTCGAAGATGTAAACATATCGAGGATGTGATCGAATATTATCACGAAGTGAACGAAATGAGGGAAAAGCTCCCTTATGAGATTGACGGGATTGTGATTAAAGTCAATCAGCTCGACCTCCAGACGAGGTTGGGTGAAATTTCTCGAAGCCCGCGTTGGGCGTTGGCCTTTAAATTTCAACCCAAACAGGAGACCACAAAGATACAGGATATCATCATCCAGGTTGGAAGGACCGGTGCCCTCACCCCCGTGGCTGTGATGGAGCCTGTGAAAGTGGGCGGTGTGGAGGTCAGCCGTGCGACACTCCACAATCAGGATGAGATCGATAAGAAGGATGTAAGAATTGGCGACATGGTTGTTATTCAGAGGGCAGGAGATGTGATTCCTGAAGTCGTCCAGGTGATCGAATCAAAGCGGACAGGAAAAGAGAAGAAGTTCAGGATGCCGTTGAAATGTCCGGTCTGTGGCGCCGAGGTGATCAAAGAAGAGGCAATCCACCGCTGTATCGGTCTCGATTGCCCTGCTCAATTGAAAGGCCGTATCAAACACTTCGCCTCCAAGCGCGCTATGGATATCGAGGGCCTCGGTGTCAAATTAATCGATCAGTTGGTCGACAAGGGTCTGGTCAAGGATGTGGCTGACATTTACTATATCGAAAAAAAACAACTCATCGAACTTGAACGGATGGCAGATAAATCAGCCCAGAATATCATTGATGCTGTCGAGGCGAGCAAAACAAAACCCCTATCAAGATTTCTCTATGCCCTGGGTATCCGTCACGTAGGTGAAACCACTGCAGAAGACCTGGCTCGTCGTTTCTCGCGGTTGGACGATTTCTTCCACCTTTCGGAAGAAGACCTCAGGGAGGTAGAAGGCATTGGTCCCGAAGTGTCAGCCAGTGTGTATCAATTTTTTAGAGACAAGAAGAATAAGGAATCCATCGAAAGGCTGAAGAAGGCCGGGGTGACCGTTATCGAACCGAAAGTGAAGGGAAAGGCGAAGTTGGCAGGCAAAACTTTTGTGTTTACCGGAGCCCTTAAGTCTTTAGGAAGAGACGAGGCTCGAAATATTGTGGAGTCCCTAGGTGGAATGACCGTTTCGACTGTCTCAAAGAAGGTGGATTTCGTGGTCGTTGGTGAAGACCCAGGCTCTAAATTCGATAAGGCTAAGGAATTAGGAATTAAGACCCTCACCGAAGAAGAATTGAAGAAGATGATTGGATAAGGTCCGCAACTAATACTTTGGTAGGCAAGAGGGGATAAGCTCTTTGGAGGAATTGCGGACGTCGATGGTTTTCACCAGGGAACTCCTTTTTATTTTAACAGCTTAGGTGAGAATCAGGCATGTTAATGATAGGTAGAATTATCTTATCATAATATAATTTTTCTGTCTAAT
>Ga0209592_1000533_pt1 | contig 11568 bp, 15 predicted proteins | sample PPLLak2March2015_2_FD_187251 | JGI IMG/M metagenome (GOLD analysis project Ga0209592, IMG submission 187251) | Freshwater sediment microbial communities from Prairie Pothole Lake near Jamestown, North Dakota, USA - PPLs Lake P8 Core (3) Depth... | ecosystem: Environmental > Aquatic > Freshwater... | reverse complement strand
CCACTAAATAGCTCGGCGTACATCTCGGCCACGCGCTGCGGCGTGTTTGCCAGGCCCTCCCGTTTGGGGTCCTCGCCGATAGCTTCGATAATCAGGGCCACCGCCCGTTGAATCTTGGCCTGGTCAACCATATCGTCCTCCCTTGGGATCAGTGTGTCCGCCCAGTCATCATCCCGACGCTAGCGACAACAGACAGACTTGCACAGTCTAAGGCTTTGTTCTTGGACTTGGCAACAGTGGGAGTTGGACTTGATCCTTGGGAGCACTGAGGTACGCTTTCTTCAACCCCCTTGACCCCCACTCTTGGGGGGACAAGTAGAAACGCAGAGGGGCTTCGCCCCTCTGCACGCCCCGTATGTCATTCCCGCGAAAGCGGGAATCCAGGAGACCCAAGCTTGGGGGAATCTCTCGAGATCAGGTTGCAGCACGCCCCCGCGCGACCAGTGGCGGCCATGCCACTTCGACAGACGAGAGTAACGAAGGCAAGGGGGACTTTTCCCGAGGTTCGCCAGTCTCAGGCCACGACTCGCAAGGCTCTGGGCAGCACCCGGAACTGCGCCGGCAACTCTCCCGCGACCTCGCCGTCCACTTGCACCGACAAGCGTTGTCTCGATTCCATCCTGACAGCATCGGTCCTCACGCAGTCGATCCTGGGATAGCCGTCCAGGAGCGCAAGATATGTCTCAGCCAGGCACCTCAGGAGTGTGGGCGGGTCAAGAGTTATCACCTCAAACTGGCCGTCACGCATGTCGGCTCCTGGATCAAAGAGGATCGAGCCGGCGTATCTGCCGTTGCTTACCAGAACCGTGTAGGCCCGGCGGGCTTCTTGTCTATCTCGGAAGCTCAAAGTGAAGTCCTTGGGGTCATAAGTCGGGGCCATCTTCAGGAAAGCACCCACGTAGGGCCCTTTCGGGCCGAGAGGCAGTACGGTCTTCTTGGCCTCCTCCATGAGATCGGCATCGAATCCCGCGCCGGCGTCATTGAGAAAGAACCGCTGCCCGGCCTGTCCTTCTCTGAGAAACTCCACAATCCCGATGTCAACCTCTGTCCTTTCTGGAGAAACCAGTCGGCGGCAGTTCTTCAGCAGGCTTGTGGGTAGATCGAGATTACGGGCGGAGTCATTGGCGGTGCCGGTACGGATCACACCCAGGTCCGCTGTCGCCTTTCCGTTTGGACCCATGAGGCCATTGACCACCTCATTGATCGTCCCATCGCCACCCACTGCCACCACCAAGTCATAGCCCTGGTCTGCGGCTTCTCTGGCCAGCTCCATGGCCTGCATTGGCTCCTGGGTCAGTACGCTGTCGAAGTTGAGTCCCACATCTTCGAGCAGAGACTTGATGCGGGGCCATCTGCGCTGTGCCGTCTTGGCCCCTGAGGTGGGGTTGACGATGATCTTGGCGCGTTGAGGAGACGTGGTTGCCTCCCGAAGTTCAAACTAGCCCGAGAGCCCTGGCCACCTGGGCCAGATCAGCCGGGAGCTCGACAATGGCTGGCGCGTCTTTCATGGCGTTGTCCGGGTCCTTGAGACCGCTGCCGGTGATGACGCAGACCACTCGTTTCCCGGACAGGTCGAGTCGCGGAGCGTGCTTGATCAGCCCGGCTACTGAAGCCGCTGAGGCCGGTTCGCCGAAGACGCCCTCCTGGGTGGCCAGCCTGTGGTAGGCCGCCAGTATTTCAGCGTCGCTGACACAGTCGATGATTCCCCCGGACTCATCCCTGGCAGCCTCTGCCCCCTTCCAACTGGCCGGGTTGCCAATCCGGATGGCAGTGGCCACCGTCTCCGGCTTGTCCACCTTGTGCCCCCTGACGATAGGCGCCGCGCCTTCCGCCTGAAACCCCATCATCTTCGGGGTCCGCTTGACCTTGCCCGCTTTGTGGTGTTCCACGAATCCCTTCCAGTAGGCGGTGATATTGCCGGCATTGCCCACCGGGATGAACAGGTAGTCCGGCGCATCGCCCAGGATATCTATGACCTCAAAGGCGGCTGTCTTCTGACCTTCAATGCGGAAGGGGTTAACGGAATTGACCAGGGTCACCGGATACTTCTCCGCCAGGGAGCGCACGATGTCCAGGGCCTGGTCGAAATTCCCGCCGATGGCTACGATCTGAGCACCGTACACGATGGCCTGGGCCAGCTTACCCAGAGCGATCTTGCCCTTCGGGATAACGATGATGGTCTTGAGGCCACACCGCGCTCCGTAGGCCGCCGCCGAGGCGCTGGTGTTGCCGGTGGAGGCGCAGATAATGGCCCGGCTCTTGGCTTCCATCGCCTTGGCCACCGCCACCACCATACCCCGGTCTTTGAACGAGCCGGTGGGGTTGCAGCCTTCGAGCTTGAAGTACAGTTCCCCGCAGCCCAGTTCCTTCTCCAGGGCCTGCGACCGCACGAGGGGGGTGTCACCCTCCCCAAGGTTGACTATCGGGGTGGCCGGGGTGACCGGCAAATACTGCTTGTACCTGACCAGGACTCCAATACCCATCTTCGAACCCTAAAGGAAGGAGGCTGACTCCTTTCCCTTTTCGTCTTTTCTCTTTCTCATGTAGCCCCTGGCGTCGGAGCACTTCTCACACAGACGCAACGACGGTTGGCCCTCTTCCGAGATGTAGGCATACCTGTCCGGATGCCTCATGATCTTCTCACAGCCATCGCACTTCACTTCGCCAGTGGCAATCAGCCCAGCAACCCAAGTCATTTCGTCACCACCTATTCTTCAACTCTGATGAGATTGCATATCTCCGCCACCGCAGATACCGCTCTCATCTCCGCCAAAGCCTGCTGCATGAACTCCTCCCGTGCTGGATGAGTCATGATTACTATCATCGCCGTCTGCGTAGCGACATCAGTCTCTTTCTGAATCACGGAGGCGATGCTGATTGAGCGGTCGCCGAGTATCTTGGCTATCTGAGCCAGCACTCCGGGCCGGTCAGCGATACTCATCCGGAGGTAGTACTTGGTCTCCAACTCCGAAATCGGCCTAACCGGCTTGAGCTGCATCCGCCTCATCACCGACGGAACTTTCTTGCCCGAGGCTATGCTTTGGCCGATGGCGATTACATCCGAGACAATGGCGCTGGAAGTGGGCTGAGCGCCGGCTCCCTGGCCATAGAAGATCAGCTTGCCCACCAGATCACCTTCCGCCTGGATGGCATTGTAAACACCGTTCACCTTCGCCAGAAGGAAGTCCTCCGGAATGAAGACCGGGTGGACCCGTGCCTCGACGACTCCGCCGGCCTGCTTGGCGATGGCCAGCAGCTTGATCTCGTAGCCCAGCTCCTTGGCGTAGCGGAAGTCCGGCTCCGCCAGCCGGGAAATGCCCTCGCAATATATCTGCTCCGGGCGGACCGTGGTATGGAAGCCAACGCTCGCCAGTATAGCCAGTTTATAGGTGGCGTCTCTGCCCTCAACATCGTTGGAGGGATCTGCCTCGGCATAGCCCAGTTCCTGAGCCTTCTTCAGCGCCTCGCTGAAACCCATGCGCTCCTGGGACATCCTGGTGAGGATGTAGTTAGTCGTGCCGTTGATGATACCGTATATGGTCGAGATCTCGTTGGCCAGAAGCCCGTGCTGCAGCGGCAGCAGCAGCGGTATGCCGCCACCCACGCTGGCCTCGAACTGCAGGGCCACGCCTTTGTCCTTGGCCATGGCCAGCAACTCCGCCCCATGTTTGGCGATCACTTCCTTGTTGGCAGTGACCACGTGCTTGCCGGCCAGCAGAGCTTCCTTGATGAAATCCACGGCCGGGTGCTCGCCGCCAAGGAGCTCGATGACGATGTCTATCTCCGGGTCTCCCAGTATCTCCCGCACGTCCTTGGTGAGAAGCCGCGGTTCAATGGCCACCGGGCGCTTCTCGAGCACCTTCCGCAAGACCACCGGACAGCCGGTGGCTTCGGCTATGGTCTTATCCCTCTCCGACAGGGCTTTGAACACTACATTGCCAATCGTCCCCAGCCCCATCAAACCGACGCCGATGCTCTTCTTCACGCCCATCTCAGCTCGTGCTCACCGTGACATGCTCCAGCGCCCAACTCAGCTTATCATCAGTCAGGTAGTTGACGATCTCGTTCTCTTCGGAGCCCTTGGCCTCCTCCAGCCACTTGGAGTACGCTTCGCTGACCAGGTTGTCTCTGTCGCTTTCGCTGAGAACCCTGGACTCCCTGGCCACTACCCTTATCAGCCAGTAGCTCCCCGTGCTGTCACTATCCTGGATAGGATCGCTCAGCACGCCGGGAGTTGCGCTGAACGTGCAGTTGTCGAAGGCCTCACTCTGGATGCCCTTCGCCACCCATTCTATCGTGGTGTTGTCCGCAGTGATATGTCCGAGAGACTCGGATACCGAGTCCTCGTCAGCCAGCGTGTCAAAATCCTCCCCAGCTTCCCATCTGGCCCTTAACACGGTGGCTGCATCCGCCCCTGTAACAAGGAGAGCCTGGACCTGGGCATGCTCGACATTGTCGGTCGCCGGATACTGCACATCGCCAATCTGCTTCTGCAGCTCTTCGCTGACCAGCGATGGCCTAATGGCCAGCTTCCTGTAATCCCCCAGTGAGAGTTCGAGTGCATCCTTGAGTGCCTTCTTGAAGCTCTTGCATCCCTCCTGAAATTCGCCATCTGTGGCGTTGTCCGATATGAAGCCATACGAGACAAGGTGTTCCCGCAACTTCGCGTCGACAGCCTCGTTGCTCGTAACATCTCTGACATCAACGCCAAATTCGGCCAAACGCTGCCTGGCCAATTCATTCTGTTCGAGACTACCTGCAACAGCCTGGGCCCATTCCGCCTGCGAAGAGTAATACTGGGAGTAGCTCTGCTGCAAACGCAACGCGTACACAAACGCCCGCATCTCAATGACCGTGCTGTTCACCTTCAGGATGCGCCTGTTCCATGGTCTGACGGCAGTATCATAGTAGCCGTAGCCAACCACGGCCACAGAAGACACCACTGCTACCACGATCAGCAGGACAATGACAAGCCGTCGTATCTTCTCCGTCTCCGTCTTGGTACGCGGACGGCTGGGGCCCTTCTCGCGAAATCGATCTAGAAGCTTCTCCAACATACCCACGACCTCCCTCGCGGGAGACAAGGACTTCACTGGTCAACGATGGAACAGGGCAGGTTCACCTGGCGAAAGGATTGTCTATCCTCGCAGGCTGGTGACTCCCACCTTGCGCATCTGCGCCGGCGTATGCGGTATGAGAGCGATATGCCGCGCTCTCTTGATGGCCTGCGACAGCGCCCGCTGATGTTTAGCGCAGTTGCCGGTTCGGCGCCGAGGCTCGATCTTGCAGCGGTCAGAGATATAGCGCCGCAGCAAGGCTATGTCCCGGTAACTTATGTCGTCCACCTTGTCGGCACAAAAAGCGCACACCTTCCGCTTCGGAATGTACTTCGGCCTGGCCGATCTTCTCATTGGTCTTCTTGGCCCACTAACCATCTTTCTCACCCTTCACTAAAACGGCAGGTCCTCTGCTTCGATCTCCTCATCGGCCTTGGCCTCCTCTTTGAGTGGGGCCGTTGCCGCCTGTCGATCAAGGAAAAGAACCCGTTCCGCTACTATCTCCACCTGAGTCCGCTTCTGGCCATCCTGCCCCTCCCAGACCCTGGTGCGCAGCCGGCCCTCTACGTAGGCTCGCCTGCCCTTGGCCAGGTACTGGTTGCAGCTTTCCGCCAGTTTGTTCCAGGCCGTTACCGTGAACCACTCCGTCTCCTGCTTCCGCTCGCCCTCCGGGTTGGTGAAGAACCGGCTGGTGGCCACACGGAAGCTGGTCACCGGATTCCCATTGGGCGTGAAACGCATTTCGGGATCGGTCCCCACATTGCCGATGATCATCACCTTGTTCAAGTTCGCCATTACACCCCGCCTTCTCTTCGATCCCCTAGCCCTTTATTCCCCTAATCTCACCAACAGGTGGCGCAGTATTCGCTCCGAACTCCTCAGGTTCTTGTCCAGTTCAAGTGCTGAAGTAGGATCCATCTTGAATGGCGTGAGAACGTAGTTGCCCTCCCGGCAGTGCTTGATGGGGTAGGCCAGCCTCTTCCGGCCCCATCGGTTCACTTCACCCACCACCCCTCCCTTCTGGCTGATCATCTGGCTCACCTTCTCGATCTCAGCCGGTATCTCTTCTTCAGCAATCTCGGGTCTGAAAATAACCGTCAGTTCGTAGTCACGCAATTCGTTGCTCCCTCCACCAGAACTAGACAATAACGCTCGATTTTTCCCGACAAACTATATCACAGAAACGGCGGCTGCCTCAACCCTACGGGATTGGGAATCTGTCGCAGATGTCCCGCACCTCCTCAGCCAAGCGTCCCTTCAGCTTCTCGTCACCCAGGTTGGTCAGCAACCCATGAATGATCGCCGCGATCTGCTTCATCTCCTTCGTACCCAAGCCCCTGGTCGTCGTCGCTGCCGTCCCCAGCCTCAGCCCGCTCGCCTGCCGCGGCGGCAGCGGATCGAAAGGGATGGCATTGCGGTTCGCCGAGACGCCTATACTGTCCAGCGCTTCCTCGGCCACTTTGCCCATGATGCCCGCCGGACGCAGGTCAACCAGAATCAAGTGATTGTCGGTGCCACCCGTGACAATGCGGAATCCCAGGCTGGCCAGTTCAGCCGCCAGGACCCTGGCGTTCTCCGCCAGACTCTTCTGATACACCAAGAAATCCGGGTGCAGCGCCTCTCCGAAGCAGACGGCCTTGGCGGCTATGATGTGCATCAGCGGGCCGCCCTGCGTGCCAGGGAAGACCGCTGAGTCGAGGCCCTTCGCCAGTTCCTCCTTGGCCAGGATGAAGCCGCCCCGCGGCCCGCGCAGCGTCTTCTGCGTCGTGGCCGTCACCACATGCGCCCACGGCACCGGTGTGGGATGGATCCCCACAGCAATCAAGCCTGCCGGGTGGGCGATATCGACCATCACCTTGGCCCCTACCTCGTCAGCGACGCGCCGGATCCTCTCGAAGTCCATGCTCCGGGGATAGGAACTGGCCCCCGCCACAATCACCTTGGGCCGGTGCTCCTTGGCCAGCCGCTCCATTTCCTCGTAGTCCAGCAGTTCCGTCTCTCTGTTGACTCCATAGTGAACGAAGTTGTACAGCTTCCCCGAGAAACTGGCTGGACTTCCATGAGTGAGATGCCCGCCGTGCGCCAGGCTCATGGCCAGCACAGTGTCGCTGGGCTTGAGCAGCGCTAGGTATGCTGCGGCATTAGCCTGGCTTCCGCTGTGCGGCTGGACGTTGGCATACTCGGCTTGGAAGAGCTGCTTCACCCGGGCAATGGCCGCCCGCTCCGCCTCATCCACCCATTCACAGCTGCCATAGTAGCGGCGCCCGGGGTAACCCTCGGCATACTTGTTGGTCAGCACCGAGCCTTGCGCTTCCAGCACGGCCCGGCTGGCATAGTTCTCAGAAGCAATTAGTACCAGCTTTCGCCGCTGGCGCTCCTCTTCCTTCCGGATAACCGCCGCGATCTCCGGGTCTCTTTTCGCCAATTCGCTCATACTTCCCTAGCCAAGGCCAAGCCCCAGACCGAGGTGGCACCAGCCGCCCTCAGGGCCGTCGCACAAGAATTCAGAGTCGCTCCGGTAGTGCAAACGTCATCAACGACCAGAACCCGCTTTCCGGCCAGCTTTGTATTCCGGCAACCGAACGCCCCGGCCAGATTCCGCTGACGCTCTTCAGCGTCGGCAGTCTTCACCTGAGCCTTCGTGTGGCGCAGCCTCACCAACGAATCAGCCACCACGGGAAGGCAATTCCTCTTCCCCACTTCGGCTGCCAGAAGGGCGGACTGATTGTAGCCCCGCTCGCGCAGTCGCCTGGAATGAAGCGGCACCGGGACCAGCACATCCGCCGCCACTGGCTGCGACTCCATGTACTGAGCCAGCAGTTGCCCCAGGGGAGCCGCCAGCGCCTTGAAGTGACCGTACTTGAGATGGTGAACCGCTTTGCGTATCAGGCCTTCGAAGGCAAATGGGGAACGGACGCCATCGATATCCAGCTTCCAGTTCCGGCAATACGGGCAGCTATCTGCTCGAGCCAGAGGTTTGCTGCATGTCGGGCATACCGGAGGGGTCAGTCTGGACAGATTGCCCTGACAAGACGCACAGACAAAAGCACCCTCGCTTCCGCAACCAACGCATCGGGGTGGGAAAAGCAAATCGATGAGATTGCCCTTGACCTCGTCCAGTCGGGCTATGAACACGCGTCTTCTATTGATCAAGATCGTCTAGCGTACCCGGGAGTTATGCATCGCGCCGCTGATAACCGGCTCGTTAATGTAGACGTCACCGTTCCTTATCTTGAGGTTGAAGCCGCAATTGGGGTTAGTGCAGACCCATGCTTTATAGTGAATTGGCGCGCCCTGACTGCCAAAGTCAGACAGAGGCACCAAATCGCCTGCATTGCACTTCTGGCACTTGGGCAGACTGAATTGCTCCACAAAACCACCTCCCACGAGTAATCAACGAATAGTATATATCATGAGGAGGGGCTTGTACAATTCGGCGCGCTTGCTTTCTCTACTTCGCAATCTCAGTCAAACCCGTACCACTTCACGAGACTGCCGACCGCCTCTCTGTCGGAGCGGAACCCGTTAATGGGGTTGCCCCAATCGGGGTATCCTATGGCTATCCCCACGAGAACCAGCTTGGAGTCAGGAATGCCCAGCATCTGCCGCAGGACGTTGGGGTAGTGCACCGCCTGTGCCTGGACAATGGTCCCCAGCCCACGGTCAGTAGCCAGAAGCATGATGTTCTGGGCCAGCAGTCCACAGTCGAACACCGGGTAGACATTCAGGCCGGTACGCTGCTCGAAGAATGAGCGATCGATGAGGACATAGATGGCGGCCGGAGCTCCGTAGAGCCTGGGGCCTTGCAGGTACCATTCCCCGGCCTTCTTGCCGCGCCGGCCTTTCTGGGCTGCCTCGCTCATCTTGGCCGCCAGGTTCTGGAAGCGGGCCTTGTAGGCGTCCGGGAACTCCTCAGGCCCGGGGAAATCCGGCAGCGCTCTCGCTCCGTGCTGTGTCGAGAAGGCCTCTTTGATCGCCTCCAGCTTCGCCCCTGAAACGATGGCCAGTTCCCACGGCTGGGTGTTGGCCCACGAGGGAGCGCGCAGGGCCAGTTCCACTATCTGGCTCAACACGGCGCGCGGAACCGGGTCCGGCTTGAAGGCGCGAATGCTCTTCCTCTGCTGAATGACTTCGACGATGTCCATGGTTCACTCCTCACGTTCGTTCTTCAAGCGGTCTCGCTTCTGCGACCAACTCCGCAGCTACGGCCGCATCCTGTCAGCCTTTCCGGACACGCCCGAAATACAGGGCCAGCAGTACTGAGGCCACCAGCCCACCCAGCCCAACCATCATGACGGCGCGGTTCAAATCGAAACGGAAATGGCCTACGCCGAAGATGAGGGCGAAGCCGCCGGCAAAGTTGGCCAGCCCCCAGAGAACGTTTACCAACGGTGGTGATTCACCGACGCCCGGCGGGGAGGCGAACGGGCTCTGGAACCGCTTCCCGGATACGCCGTTCACAAAGTGGGGCACGCCGTTGACTAGAATAGCGCCAGCCGCGAAATATGCCAGATATGCGTACCACTCCATATCCGTCCCTCCCTGGCCAGTTTGACCTGACTCTACTATGGCGATCGTGTCCGGTCAAACAAGAGACCGCGGCACTCCCTCATCGCTTCGCTATCCCCCTGCGCCCCAGAAGGGTTCACCATCGAGCGAAGTCACTGGAAGAGGTCGATAGTGGGAAGAAGCTCAAGGATCCGTTAGCCAACCCGTGTACAGCTTTTGTATCAGAGCAGTCGCCGTTTGCCAGATGGATCAACTCTCGTGATGTTTTCCCAGAACTCACTGCCGCGGGGGTTCTTGCTTGCGAAGACCAGCATGTACAGACTTACCCCGCGGTTCTTGACCGCTTGCTTATCACCGACATAGACATGTCCCAGGCTTCCGAGTTGCGTCTCATAGAGATGCAGGAGACGCAGCCCCTTCTGCCTTGCTCCTCCCTGGTCCTTCTCGCAGAGGTCACGCCACTGGGTCGTGCCGAAGTATCTGTCGAATTCGGCTTCGCATCCTGGGTCCTTCTGCAGTTGGTACGGGAGTTGCCGCTTTATGTTCATCCCGAGAGGGAAGTTCACCAGCAGGTCCATTCGCGTACCTTTGGAGAGCTTCTGGAGAGTCACAAAATCAACCTGAATCCCAGGAGGATCAACAAACGCAAATCCGATGGTTTCGGGGCCAAGAGCCTCTATCTGCCGCACCAAGGCATCGATGCACTCGTTTGCATCAGCGCGGATGATCTTCACTTCTTTTCCTGGCAGAGACCCCATACCGGACTTCCGTTTCTCCAGAGCGTCTGTGCAGCGAGACGATATGTCTACGAAGAAGTAGTGTGTAAACGCCTCGCGTAGAGCGATGAGCGGCGAGCCATCCTCGAAATCTCCGTGGGGCCGAACCCTACAGCGCCCCGGGCCACAAAACAGGTCGACGAATACCCGGTTGCGCCACTTGTTCTTCATGCCAGTAGTGAAGATCGAGCAGTAGCGGCTCAGGTAGAAGAGCTTGTCCCTGGACCAGGAACCTACACAGCGAGAGGGGAGCCCATCTCTGTCGAGTTGGAGATCACAGCAGTCGTCCGTGGTGTTGGCTTCTCTGTCATCGCAACCACGGCACTGTCTCTCGTAGTACATCTGCTACCTGGCGGCCAATCCTGGCAACAGCACTCCTTGAAGAGAGACCTCTTGGCGGATAGGCATCTCTTCCCACATGGCTCCGTCAAGGACTCGCCCGGCCAGATCTTTGCGTTTGCCACCCCACTGCTTGAAGAAGAACGGTATGCTCTCACTTCTGCACCGGTCCCGCAGTGCCCTTGCCCAATCTGCCTTCATGGGTCTGGCGTGTGGCCCACTTTCTCCTCCCAGGATGACCCATTGCACCCCCGCAAGATCGAGGTCGACCGGGCTCAACAACGGCTCGAATGATATGAACCTCACAGAAGCCGGCACCTTCAGAAGGTGCGCAAGCCTGTATGCGTTGGATTGGTCCTCAATGCTGACACCTAGCCATACGTTCGGCGGCCAAGGCAGTTCAGAAGAGAGCTCTGCAAGACGCTTGGCTCGCTTTGTGAGCACTTGGAATCTGTGATGTGGCGCACACCTCATCACATCGAAAACAGCTTCAATGAACCCGTCAGGTACTTGTTCATGGAAGAGGTCAGACATGCTGTTGACGAAGATCATCCGCGGTCGTTTCCAGCGAAGTGGGAGGTCGAGCACTTCTGGGACGGTGCGAAGGTCAAAGCCCTTTTCATAAGGGTGGCGAGGAATTCCTCGCCAACGTTCGGCAAAGGTCTCCGCGTAGCAGTATCGGCAGCCTTCGCTCACCTTCGTGCAGCCTCGGACCGGATTCCAGGTAGCCTCAGTCCATTCAATACTTGATCTGTCTGCCACGCATGACTCCTAGTACTTGGTTGTATTAATCAGCGTTAGGTCTTTTGAGTGGTTATGACTTAGCCCCAGAGCTTATGGAATTACGCTTAATAACACAAGTAGGTACTAGTCTAGATTTGGTTCTT
>Ga0209592_1000530_pt1 | contig 11591 bp, 10 predicted proteins | sample PPLLak2March2015_2_FD_187251 | JGI IMG/M metagenome (GOLD analysis project Ga0209592, IMG submission 187251) | Freshwater sediment microbial communities from Prairie Pothole Lake near Jamestown, North Dakota, USA - PPLs Lake P8 Core (3) Depth... | ecosystem: Environmental > Aquatic > Freshwater... | reverse complement strand
CCGAATATCATGATTGGTAATGGTCAGCTCCCAGTGTTCACGATTACCATCGCTTTGACCAATCATCTTCTTATCAAGATGAGGGTGTTGCGGAAGTGTGTTAATGAATTTTAAATAGTCACCATACGTATACCAGGGACTCAAACCGACTTTCGTTTCACCTGGAGTGGCTTCAAAACTTATAGTTGCAACCCAGGCCTCAGTACTGCCGTTCACTTGTTGCCAGGGGTCCCCCGGAGACTGAACGAAGATGAAATCCCGATAAGGCATTCCGGCTTCCGGTTTGTTATCGAAATCCGTACGTTTGCCATCGTCTGACAAATCAATGTGAAGAGTTACCTTTACTTTTTGGTCACTATTGTTCAGGCATATCAGATCCATGCGGGAGACCGGATGGTTCAATATACTTGATCCTCCATCTTCGAAAGATGCGCGAATGTGAAATTCATTTATTCCGACCTTCTTAATCCTGGTCAGATCACGCGGAGTACCGCCGTCTTCGGGCATAAACCAAATGATTTCCTCTAACTTGCAGCTAACCGAAATGGGAATTCCCTGGTTTACTGGATTATCTGCGCCGGATGCTAAAACAGAATAAGTACATCCGGGATTTAACGTTAACAAAACCAGTATAAAAGCCATTAAGAAAAAACATCTCAGTATATAATTGACTTTTGATTTCATTTAATCGGATTTAGTTGTTCTGTTCATTTTCCTTTCTCACAATAGTAATAAATTGGTATTAATCCCGGGGAAAGTATTGGATCCGGCTTCTGCCACCGGCCTCAATAAAATTTCTGGCATGAAGTGGATCTCATCTTATATGGCATTCTGTTAAAAATGAACTTTTTATCAGCCAGTCCGATAAAGGTAATAAATAACTTTGTGGATAAAATATGTAAAGTGTTTCATATTTTTGGATTTTAAACCGGTATCTGTGTTTGTAAATTACTTTCAGTACCACAATTAAGATTAATTGCATGAAATACAGGAACTTAGGCACAAGAGGGCCCATGGTATCTACCGTCGGTTTCGGAACCTGGGGTATCAGCGGACGCGACTGGGGCATCACCGATGATTATAAATCAAAGAAGGCAATCCATGCAGCGCTCGATAAGGGAGTAACCTTATTAGATACTGCTGATGTATACGGCTTTGGCCACTCAGAGGAGCTTATCAGACAGGTGCTGGATGAAAGATCCGGCAGCAATCACATCATCATTGCCACAAAAGGCGGCAATAATTTCTATCCTTTCCTCGGAAAGGATTATAAAGTAACTCCAATTAACCATGATTATTCGGTAAAGCACCTGGAATTTGCAGTTGAACAAAGTCTGAAACGCCTTAACCGCGAAACTCTTGACATATTTCAGCTTCATAGTCCGCCGCTGGAGATCCTGGAGAGGGATGAACCATGGAAAGCGCTCGAAAACCTTAAACATTCAGGCAAGATCAGGCATGCAGGCTGGAGTGTGCAATCTTTCGGGGAAACAGCCCAGGCCCAAATACTGGAGAAACATCATGACCTGATTGATGTAATCCAGGTAAGATACAATCTTCTCGAACGTCAGGCTGAAGAAGTCTTACTGCCGATGGCCCAAAAGTATGGCACCGGTGTTATTGTCCGGATTCCCCTGCTTTTCGGGTTGCTTTCAGGGAAATTCAGCCATGAAAGTACTTTCGGTGAGAATGACCACCGCAGATCTAATCTCTCCCCGGATAAACTCAAAAAATATCTGGAGGACTTTACTGCAATTAATTATCTGTTTGATAAATATCCAGGAGCCACTCCTGCCCAGGTAAGCCTGAGTTTTTGCCTTTCTCATCCCGCATGTCATACTGTGATCCCGGGAGGAAAGACACAGGAGCAGGTCCTTGAAAATGTTGAGGCTTCAGACCTTGAACTATCTGTTATTTTCAATTCTGAATAACACCGGAACAGAATGCAATACCGGAACCGGCACTCCATTCTGCCTTCCGGGTTTGAACCTGGGAAGCATGCCAACAACTCTCTTCGCTTCCTTATCAAGAAGAGGATCAATGCTTCTTAATACCTGAATCCTGCCGACAGAACCATCACTCTCAACTACAAATTTCAAAATTACTCTTCCCTCTATATTGTTTTTTATAGCTTCATCAGGATAAACAGTGTTCCTGCCGATAAACTCAAGAAGAGCGGCATCACCTCCCGGGAAAACCGGCATCTCTTCAACCGCTACAAATGGCTCGGGTTCAGCAGGTACTATATCTATCGGTATCTCAACATTTACAAGCGTGTCGTTCACGTCGCCATCTTTAATGGTACTGAGGATAACCTCAGTGATCGGAATAAAAGTATCATCCTGTAAAGTATCAGTTGTTACTACAGGAGCAATATTCTTTGGTAACATCGTAAGCTGAGGCGGCATCTTAACTTCCGGCTGCTTTATGAACTCAGGCTTGTAATTATCAGGCTCAATGATAACGAATACTTCAGGACTCTTTTCAGCAGTCCCTTTTTCTGTCGTAAGAAAAAGCGCGGTCACAGGAATAATACAGAATGCGATGGCGCCAATAACAGAGAGGCTTTTAACCGAATTGTAGCGCTTCCGGAGGTCATATGCTCCGTACTCTTTGTTGCGGTTCTCGAAGATGATCTCATCAAATCCCGGAACCTTGTCTTCATTCCTCTTCATTTTGATAGTTTTTAGTTGTTAAACCTACACAGGACAACCGTGGAAACTACGCCAAAATCCGAGGGTCTTCTTAATATATTATTGCCGCAAAAAGAGTGCCGGAAAGGATCTGAAATCAAGGAATCTTGCGATCTATATGCCTATTTCAATCCAAACCGATAACTGAATTTAACGAGAAATACATTGTGAGGGACATCATTATCGCGGTTAAAGAGATCACCCAGGTCGCTGAAATACCGCATTACGCCGGATTCATTTGAAAAGCTTCTTGTCTGGCTCCAAACCAGGTAGAGTGACGATCCCGGATTATATTCCCACCTTATGACCAGGTTTGATAAAAATTCCTGAAAATTGAAATCTTTATTCTCGATCGTATATTCGGGGGTACCATCCATATTCATATCGACGCTATAGTTGTTGTCTTCAGCATCAAAGGTTTTCTGCTGAGGAGTATATGTGTGGAATCTGTCCCGGTAATTATCAGCCATCGGATCAAGAATAAATTTGTGGTCATGATATTTCCCTGATGCTATGTAAGGCTGACCCCAGTATTGCAGTGTAAGATCCGGGTTCAGATTGAAGTTTATCCTGAATGATGTGCTTATTGTTTTCCGGTCAATGCTGGCAAAAATATACTTGTCGCTTCCTTCGGCGTTAATTCTAGTCACATACTGAAGTTCCGTAAATGATGGATTAAATCCGGGGCTCAGCGTGAAGTAGATGAAATTGGTGGGTTTGTATGTGATATCAATTTCGGAATAAAGACTCCGTGAGTTATTCTCAAGACCTCTCGAGACATTGGCAAAAACCGAGAAAGTGAGTTTTTTACGATAATCGCTGGCGAAACCGCCATAAAGTCTGAGAAGACCCGGAAACTTCATCATAGGTCCTCCCCGAAGCATTCCTGAAGAAAGTGAACTACCACCTAAATTACCACCTGTCCAAACGTTCCAGTAGTTTTTCAGACCTATGGATCCATTCCATTCAAGGCCAGTTCCGATAAGTTCGCCGCCAAAGTTGTTCGCAAACCACATATCCATGTTAACATTGTAATTCCTGTAAATCCATTTCGGATCCCAGACGTTATATCCTGCCCATAATACTGTCATAACCTCGTCAGCCTCCTGCATAAACCCAAGATCATTTGTCTCAAACCCGGGTGTTCGCCATAGTATACAGCCCAACAGGTTAAGGTGTCCGTTTTGTTTCATTACCTGTAACCTGCCTCCTGATCCCATCAGGGATGTACGGTCAGGATCAAAATCTGTATGATCATTATCCGGTCGCTGATAATATCTTGCAGATGACTGTTGTGTAAGTTGCAAGGCCTCCTTTGATCCGTTGACCTGGCTGAATGCAGCGTTAATATTTAACATCCAGTTCTTATCTTTGAGGTACTGGGTGAAATCAAATCCGCCTGAATAGGCAGATTTATGCATAAAGCTTTCCAGATTGTCGTCCAGGTCCCTGTTAGTGCTGGTAACAATTCCTCCCAGGATCGTTTTCCCTTCATTGAAATCTCTCTGAACCCTTCCGAGTAAATAATTGGTGAGAGGTTCAACAGTCTGATGAATCCTGCCTCCGACAGTGTCAATTTCAGCCCGTTCCCCTGCAGTCACTGCTTCCACAAATCCAAGTGAGAGTCCGTTTTTTGTTTTCCCGGTTAGTTTGGCAGCCCCAAGAATGGTGGTAAATCCTGGAACATTGGCATTCCAGCCATCCTCCAAATCGGGAGATCCATGCGGACTGCGTCCTATCCTCCTGGAATAGAACAGATTATCGTTTCCGACGTCTCCATCTCCGAGCCCGATATTGAAGTTTGTTATATTATTGCCTTCAATAAAAAAAGGCCTTTTTTCCTCGAAAAACGTCTCATATGCAGAAAGGTTGACCTCTGAAGGATCTGCCTCGACCTGTCCGAAATCGGGATTGATAGTCAGGTCCATCGTCATATTGTTCGTAATACCTATCTTGGCGTCAATTCCTCCGTTAAATCCAAACTTTCTTCCTTTTTCAAGAAACGGATTTCCGGCTGTTGCCTTAAATGTCTCTGCTTTTACAACAGTATAAGGGGTCATGTCAAATATTTTCCTTGGCTTGATTTCATCCAGTCCGGAAATCTCACCGATCAGATGTATAAATCCGGGCGAATCCGCCGGAATATGCTGCCAGAAAGATGTCTCATCTTTTCTGTAAAGTATTCGTGCCAGCTGAAGTCCCCAGACACCCCCCGAATTTTTGTCAAACCTTACCTGGCTGAATGGTATTTTCATTTCAGCAATCCAACCCTCCCCGTTAACCGAAGTTTTTACCCACCAGTTGGGATCCCATGATGCATCCTCACTTTCTCCGTCATTTGTGAACATCTGGTCATATTTCACTCCGGCTGCACTTATACCAAAGAGAAAACCGGTACGCAGGTCATGAAAACTGTCAAAAATCACCCCGACCAGATCGCCATCAACCTGATCCCTTCTTGAAAGGCGTCTTACAATGCTGTCCGGATTGGAATCGAATGCTTTGACAGCAACATATATATTATCATCGTCAAACTGAATGTTGAACTCAGTTTGTTGCGATGCAGGCTTCCCGTTGTAAGGTTCATTCTGCGTAAAATCATCAATCCATACACCGGCCTTCCAGTTCTCCTCATCCAGTATGCCATCAATTACAGGAACTTCAGCTACTCTGGTTGCCTTATATTGCTTTTTATCCATTGTTTGTGCTGATAAGAACGGCTGGATAATTATAAAGACAACTACAGAGAACAGGAGTTTTTTCATCTATAAATCTGTTTCAGGTCTTCCTGTAATGACGAATACTAACGAAATTTGATTCAATTTTTATTTATTTATAAACATTTTAAGTTATAGTCCCCAGGATAAAGGATCCACAAAGTAAATACATTTATTGTGCATTTGTATACTATTTAACAATTTGAATTTTTAAATTATTATCTTAGCCTGAAATAGCAATATTATGTTAACCCGAAGATCATTTTTAACAAAGAGTGCAACTGTGGCAGCAGCAGCCATTATAACACCATCGGTGTTTGGCCGGAGTATTAAACAGCAGACTGGTTCGCCCCTGAGTGGTAAAAAAATTCTGTATGTCTGGGGAGGCTGGATGGGCCATGAACCGGATAAATGCCGCGATGTATTTGTTCCCTGGCTGCAATCAGAAGGAGCAAAGGTCACGGTAGCAGACAGCCTGAATGCTTATCTTGAACCCGGGATGAAGGATAATTATGACCTTATTATTCAGTCCTGGACCATGGGAACTATTGAAAGCAAGCAGGAAAAGGCACTGCTTGAGGCAGTTAAGAGCGGTGTTGGAATCGCCGGATGGCACGGCGGCCTTGGTGATTCATTCAGAAACAACACTGAATACCAGTTCATGGTGGGAGGACAATGGGTTGCCCATCCGGGAGGAGTCATCGATTACAGGGTTAATATAACCGATCACAAAGATCCTGTTACAAAAGGATTGACGGATTTTGACATGCATTCCGAGCAATATTTTGTACATGTTGATCCTAATGTCAAAGTGCTTGCAACAACCACATTCACCGACAAAACTGCCGCCTGGATCGGAGGGAATATTGTTCCGGTTGCCTGGAAAAAAGCCTACGGCAAAGGCAGGGTCTTCTATTCCTCTCTCGGGCATGTGGCTGCCGATTTCAAGGTGCCGCAGGCACTGGAGATCCAGAAACGTGGTATTTACTGGGCCTGCATGAGCAAATATGAACCAATGGAAGAATGGGTTCGGCCAGCCTATAAAGCAGGAAAGAAAAAATAAACTATAATTTAATCGTAGAGTTTCAGAAATTCGTACGAATTTCCGGTATAATCGAGGAACCGGAGGAAATCTGTCTTTGATATTACCAGTGTGGCCGTATTAACATTCGGATGGAATGCCAGGCGGTCGGATCCCTTCAGCTTCTCATCAATAAAAAGATGAACGTGGTTCTCCTTATCATTGATCAGCCCGAACGGGGACACCGAACCTGGATCAAGTCCAAGGTATTTTTTTAGCCTCTGGTCAGATGCAAAAGACAGCTTGCCCTGCCTGAGACGTTTCTCAAGATCATGAATATCAAGCTGTCTCAGATGTTCAAGGATCACCAGATAGTGGCGGTTACCCTTGTGGTTACGGAAAAAAATGTTCTTGCACCTTCCTGAATTGTAATCTTTCCAGTGGATTATCGCATCTTCGATGGTTGCCAGTGGAGGATGCTCGTGATATTCGAACCGGATTTCAAGCTTTTCGAGCAACTCGTAGAGTTCCTTCTGTCCCTTCATCAGCTTTCCGACCGTTTTGGAATAAAGGTGAAATCCATCTTAACAAGAAGCGATATATCAGAGCCGGCTCCTTTCATATCTGTATCCTCTTCGTCATAGTACCATTCAACCTTAACAGGAAACCCGGCAGGTGGCAGCTTATTCAGCTCCATAATTATATCATAAAGGAATTTTGCGGACGATGAATTGAAATAGTTCAGGTCGATCTGAAATCTGAGCGGATTTTCCTCCGTGAATGATTTATATTCACCTGTTAAAGCCTCTCCGGTGAATTTCCTGATCCAGTCAATGACCGGGTAATACAGTTCACGCACATCTTCGGGAGAGGAGGTTCCGCGGATGAAAAAAATATTCTCATCAGGCGAGAACTTTATCGCTGGCGTTAAAGCAGTTTGTTCAATAATAAGCCTTTGCATCTACAACTTTTTTGCAAAATTGCACCAAATATTTTCGTTAAACAAAAATTATTTTGGTCAATCAGGATTTCCAAATAGGATCCCATCATCAGATGCGGGATCATAGCCGGTATCTTCCTGCAGAACTTTTCCGAATGATGATTCAACAGCCATCCTGTCACAAAGTTCGTTCTCCGGATCATTGGCATGTCCTTTGATCCAAACCAGTCTTACATTATGTTTTCTGTAGATCTTAAGGAATCTTATCCAGAGGTCGGGATTTTTTTGTTTTCTGAAGGCTTTGGCTTCCCACCGGAACACCCATCCTTTTTCAACAGCATCAGCAACATACCTGGAATCGGTGAAAACTGTAACATTGCTTCCCGGCTGCTTAAGCGATTCAAGTCCGACTATGACTGCCAGTAGCTCCATCCGGTTATTAGTTGTAAGCCTGAATCCTACGGTCTTCTCCAGCCGGTGTTTACCGGAGATCAGGACGATGCCATATCCGCCGGGTCCCGGATTTCCTCTTGAAGCCCCATCGGTATATATTGTAACATCACATCCCATGAGGTAATACGATACCGGTATTGGAAATGAAAAGCTTGATGGCAATGGAAAGCAGGATGACCCCGAAAACCTTTTTCAGGATCTGGACACCGCCATACCCGAGAAACTTTTCAAAAACAGTTGTCAGGCGTAAAACAAGATAAACGATTATCATGTTGAGGAGCAGTGCGATAAAAATATTTATCGTCTGATATTCAGCTTTAAGTGAAAGGATGGTGGTTATTGATCCGGCACCGGCGATCAGCGGAAAGGCGATTGGGAATATTGCTCCGGTTCCATGTGCATCCTGTTTAAACAGCTCAATGCCGAGGATCATTTCCATTGCAATAAGAAAAATTATGAAGGATCCTGCAATGGCGAAAGATGAAACATCAATTCCAAAAACTCCCAGCAAGGGACTTCCTATAAGTAAAAATGCAACAAGTATTGAAAAGGAGACAAGTGTGACCTTAACAGAATTGACGGTAGCACCTTTGGATTTGATGTTAAGGATTATGGGTATTGAACCTGTGATATCAATTATGGCAAAAAGCACCATAAAAGCTGCCAGTGTTTCGATTAAACTGAATTGCATATATAAAAAGCTTACTCTGCTATCGTCATTTCATCCACAAGATGCCCTGCACCGGCATAGACATCCATCACCCAGAGGACATACCTTATGTCGACGGCAATGGTACGCTGGATCTCAGGTTCATAGTAAACATCACCGCTCATTGCTTCCCAGTTGCCGTCAAATGCCAGACCAATAAGTTCGCCCCTGGAATTTAAAACCGGGCTTCCCGAGTTGCCGCCTGTAATATCGTTTGTTGTAAGGAAATTGACAGGCAAATAGCCTTTGGAAGAGGCATATTTGCCGTAATTCTTCTGGTTATGGAGATCGATCATTCGCTGTGGCAGATCGAATTCATAATCACCAGGTATATATTTGTCAATAACACCCTGCAGTGTTGTAAAATATTTATAAGTGACTGCATCTTTAGGGTCGTATTCCTGAATAGTGCCGTAACTAAGACGCATCGTTGAATTTGCATCGGGATAGAGAGTTTTTTCCGGGGTCATCTCCCTGAGGGCTGCAATCCAGAGTCTGCGCCCGGTGGCAAGATTTTCTTCATAACGGCTCAGCTCTTTTGAAAGCTCACTTCTGATATTGCTGATTGATAAAGCAGTTAATATAACCGGATCATTCTGAAATGTCTTAAGTTTAGGATTATCCAGAAATGCAGTCAGCTTAGCTTCACCCGCAAAGACAGATTTTGCGAATATGTAATCAACGAATCTGTCAATATCACCTTTAAACTTTTTATCCACCAGCCTTGCATAGAAATCAGGAAGGAATTTCTGAGGTACATCTTCCCTTATTAGCTTAAGCATCAGCTTCATTGTTTTCCGGTCAGTGGGAGGGTTGTAATCCTTATAGATCTCTCCGGCAAGACTTTTAAGTTGCATTGATGCTTCAGTAATTTTTGGCTTGTCGCCTGATTTTAATGCAGTTGCAAGTTTGCCTGTATATCTGATAAATTCGATTATCTCACAGCCCCTTGCACACTCGTCCAGATACTGGTACGCGTTCTGGAATTCGGCTCTACCTTCAATTGCCGACCTGATTAGGTTAAGCGCATCGCCATATTTTGTCCTGCGCGATTCATCCCCGTTCACCCAGGTAATGAACTGCGATTCGATCAGTTGCTTTTTTTCCATAACATTATGGTTCTTAAGCTGATCATTCTGTCCGATAGAATATTTCCAATAGTTGGCAGAACCCGAATATTTAGAGGAATACTGGATATTGACTTTCTGATCGGCTCTCATATCTTCCATCCATGATTCCTGTTTGATACCCCGTATCTTGATCCTGTTGGGATTGGTAATCTTCATTAACTCGTTTACTTCAAAGGAAGTGTAATATCTCTGGGTTCTCCCCGGATAGCCCATGACCATTGCAAAATCACCTTCATTGAGATCTTTGAGTGAGATGTTGAGCCAGTTTTTCGGTTTGAGGGGGATATTCTCCGTTGAAAAGGGTGCCGGCTTCCCGTCAGGTCCCGAATAAACACGGAATACACTGAAATCAGCCGTATGACGGGGCCATTCCCAGTTATCTGTGTCATCTCCGAAACTGCCGATTGATGAAGGCGGTGCACCAACAAGCCGCACGTCTGTATATCGTTCATAAACAATTAGATAGAAGTAATTGCCTCCATAAAATGAGGATACTGATGCCCTGTAGCCATTACCTGAGGAAGCTGATTTTTCAATTTCAAGCCTTGCTGAATTTATTGCCGCATTCCTTTCGGATTCAGTCATACCGGGATTGACACCCGCCAGTACCTGTTCCGTAACATCCTCGATCTTCACAAGAAAAGTGACAGAGAGCCCCGGATTCGGCAATTCCTGATCCCTTGTCATTGCCCAGAAGCCGTCCTTCAGATAATTGTGTTCAACTGAGCTGTGTGCCTGTATCCGGCTGTATCCGCAATGGTGATTGGTAAGAAGGAGTCCCATTGAAGAGACGATCTCCCCGGTGCAGCTGCCGTCGTTGAAACTCACTACTGCATCTTTCAGGCTTGCATTATTGAGACTGTAAATATCATTAGCGGAAAGTTTTAGTCCAAGGTTCGTCATCTTGCCAATGTAGAGTTTCTCCATCATCGGCAAAAGCCACATTCCCTCATCAGCTCTGGCAACGGAACCTAAACTAATCAGGACGACAAATAATAAAGTACAGACAATCTTCATCAGGTTCAGATTTTTAAAATTTATCAGGGTGCAAAGATAATTCTTTAAATGATACAGGGATGTTAAAATGTTAGTGACATCTGTGTGTTAAAAAGTGTGAATGATCTCCTGTGGTAAGGAGTAAGACCGTATCTGATTATTGCGTCCCTGTGGGATTGAGTGGCGTAACCTTTATTTTTGTCCCAGCCATAGCCTGGATAATCATTATGGAGCTTCTCCATGAATTCATCCCTGAATGTTTTTGCAAGTACCGAGGCTGCAGCAATCGAAAAGTAAAGACCATCACCTTTTATTATTGTCTGATGCTTAAGATCTTTGTATGGGTAAAATCTGTTCCCGTCAATAAGCAGGAACTGTGGCTTTTTTGAAAGGCCATCAATAGCCAGATGCATGGCTTTTATTGAAGCTCTCTGAATATTCAGGATATCTATTTCGGTACTATCGATAAAAGAGACATTCCATGCAACGGCGGTATCGATTATTTCGATCCTGAGGAGTTCACGCTGTGCCGCGGTAAGCTTTTTTGAATCGTTCAGTACAGGATGCTTATAGTTTTTTGGAAGGATCACTGCTGCGGCGACAACCGGACCTGCCAGACAACCTCTGCCGGCTTCATCGCAACCAGCTTCAATGAGATTATGGAACAGGCAGGATTTTAACATTTCCCGGTATAAACAGTCGTGAATCGTTAAAAATAAGCTAATATTTCCAATTATTGAAATGTAATATTAACGCCATGTGCGGTTGAAATCTTAATATATTTGAAATTCAATCACATGTATTCACCCCCCCAGCCCCCTTCTCTGCCTTGTTTTTCATGTACTCATCCCCCCGGCCCCCTTCTTAAATCACACGTACTCATCCCCCAAACCCCCTTCCCTGCTACGCAAGGAAGGGGGCTTATCTCGCTG
>Ga0209592_1000527_pt1 | contig 11671 bp, 14 predicted proteins | sample PPLLak2March2015_2_FD_187251 | JGI IMG/M metagenome (GOLD analysis project Ga0209592, IMG submission 187251) | Freshwater sediment microbial communities from Prairie Pothole Lake near Jamestown, North Dakota, USA - PPLs Lake P8 Core (3) Depth... | ecosystem: Environmental > Aquatic > Freshwater... | reverse complement strand
CCTCCCCTTGATACCGTTCTCATTGCCTCACCGGCTACTACTAGTTCGCGGTGACGCACTTCGGGAAAACAATGCCGGTGAATTGCAATTCAGTGTGAGAGACAACAGGACTCCTCGGCCGAGCGCCGCCACCAGGGGGCGATCACCAAGGCAGGCAACGCCTCGGCGCGCCGCGCTCTGGTCGAGGCCGCCTGGGCCTATCAGTACCGCCCCGCGGTCACCCCGATCATCGCCCGACGCCAGACCGCGGTGCCCAAGCCGATCCTGGATATCGCCTGGAAAGCGCAGCTGCGCCTGTGCGCTCGTTTCCGCCGCCTCGCCGCTCGCGGCTTGAACCGCAACAAGATCGTGGTCGCCATTGCCCGCGAACTCGCCGGAGTCGTCTGGGCGATTGCCCAGTACCGGCCGCGCTGCGGTCACCTCGAACACCCTTAAGCCCTTCATCCACCGCCAGCACAGGAGACACACCACCGGCCACTTACAGCGAAGCTCGATAGGCGAGGTGGCGCGCTCGCGGTGGGAGAACCCTCGAGGGCGTTAATGGATCGCGAACGCCGCGACACCCCAGAGCCTAGAGCGAGGCAGCTCCGTGACGAACAACAGTCTTGCGGCTACCCAACGCCCGCATATCAGCTTGATCGACCGTCGTGACAGATGAGCCCGTCACCTCGCCTATCGGGCTACTGTTGTCTAAACCATCAGGGCCACGATGCCAAGGGAGTGGTACGCCCTCTTGACAAACGAAGCCATATCAACGCCGCCGTTAACCGGGCGCCGACGAGCGAAGCGAGGAGGGCACCCAACAGCGGGTCCGCTGTTGGGCGCTCCGGTTGAACGGCTGGTTACGCGGCTTCGATCTCGACCAGCTCGCTCGTCGAAGATGGGTAGGGGATGGGTTCGCCACTTTCCTTGAGGTCTTCGAGGTGAAGCTCAATCCCCTCTCGAATAAGAGCGAGAACTTCCTCTTTCGTGTCTCCGACAGCGACACAACCAGGTAGGTCGGGTACATACGCTCCGAATGAAGTCGGGCCTCGTTCAACGACTACTAGGTAACGCATACTCTCTACTCCTGTTTCTTCAAACCCGCTTGCTTCAGCACGCTATTCAAGGTGCCGGGAGGGACATCAACGCTGAGTTTTCCCGCGACCGTTACGGTTCCCCTCTTCGAAGGGTGGTGAAACTGCCGATGGCTTCCCTTCATCCGAACCTGAAGCCAGCCGTCCGCCTCGAGCAGGGCGATGAGATCCTTTGCCTTCATCGTGGAGAGTCTACTACCACTGAACCTCAAGCCGCATAACGGAATGCCGTTAACCGGGCGCCGGCGCGCGAAGCGCGACGGGAACCCAACAGCGGACCCGCTGTTGGGCGCTCCGGTTGAACGGCGGGTTCGGCGTCACTCTCTGCGCCCGACCGCCGGTAAGTAACGAACATACTCACTTCCTGGCGCTTGCCAGGTGAGCCTCAATGGGAAAGGCAAGCGTGCCATCGACCACGTATGACCGCAGCGCCTCATTCACCTCGTTGACCAAGGCGGCGCGCGCTTCGTCGGATGCCTTTGCCATGTAGCCCGCGAGGGGCGAGCCAGCGGCATAGTCTTGCACGAGTCGGGCGGGTGACGGGAAGCGAACCGTTCCGGGGGCCGGCCAGATCGCAACATCGCGGAACCCGGCAGCAGAGATGAGCGCGTGTAGTTCTTCCTTCTCGGAAAGGCTGAATGGCGCTCGCATCATGGCGGCGGCCTCGGGGCCTACGTGCCTCCCGAGGGCGTCAGCCAGTACTCGAAACCCTGGGCTGTGCTCAATACCCCGCCAGACCATCAGGCCGAGCCGGCCCTCGGACACCAGCACGCGATACATCTCTCGCAATGCCGCCGGACGGTCAGGGAAGAACTGAAGTCCCAACTGACAGTACACAATCTCGAACGACGCGTCTGTGAAAGGCATTTTCGTCGCACTTGCCTCCCGCCAAGTGATCGGCGCACTTGTGGTCGGCGTCTTCGGGCCGATTGAAGCAGCAACCGCCAACATGCCGGGATTCAGATCGAGGCCCACAACGTTGCCGCCCCCACTAACTCGCGTGGCAGCGAGGCGAGCAACTACACCCGTACCGCACGCGACGTCCAACACGCACTCGCCGGATTTGGGGTTGGCCAATGCAACGACCTGGGGCGCCCATGGCGCGAATACGGCGGGGACGAGCGCGCGTTCGTAGTTCTCCGGGGCACTTCCTGCGACTTGCCACTGGCTTTGGTCACTCATTGGCCCCTCCCTGTCCCGTTCCACGTGACGCCGAACGCTTCCGATCAGCGGCCGCTTAAGCAGCGGGCGAAAGCCCGCTGTGAAGCGGTCCGCTGATCGGATGGTTGGGCGTCATCGCGGCTAGACACAGCCTTTCTCTCGAAGCAGCGACGAGGCGCGCTTATAGGCGATGGTCTGGTTGCTAGCACCATAATGAACGGTTCCATCAGGCGAGGTCCACTCGCCGAACCAGACTAGATCACGGCCTTGATAGCGGCGGATGGATTGAACGACGGACTTGTCTTCGAGAAGCACCCTCGCAATCTCACGGATCGGCAGGTCGTCTGGTCCTTTGATACTCGCATCTGCACGGCCCTTGACGAGTTCCCGATAGACCCGAAACACAAACCATGCCGTCATGTCTTCTTCTCGGCCTGGCCTTGTAAGGTGCGTAAAGAGGCGGTCGAATAGGCTTTTCTTTCCGACGTATTGCGTAAAGACAACGCCGAAGCGCTTCGCAAAGGCCTGGAAGTGAGATGCCGCCGGCTTGTCTTTCTGGAGCCGAGCGTCGATTAGGTCGCTGAGTTCTTGCTTTGTCACGTCAGCGGGGATCGCAATTCCAAGGTCTCGCGCGTAGGCCAATTGCCGCTCGGTCGGTGGTTCCGCCATAGCTTGAGCTACAGAAGAGCGCTCTTCTCGACGCTTCGACGGCGGGAGCGATTCGAGAAGCGCCAGGCCCTTTGCCGATAATACGAGCCCGTTACCTTCGCTTTCGACTGGCTTTGTCTTGTCTCGGCGCTCGACGAGGCGGCTGTCAGTCAAAAAGTACCGTGTCTGTGGTGATGGCATCGATCGCCAAGCCACGGCATGTTCGCCCGATCGATCCTAATGATCCCGCCATCTCGAAGAGCCTCAAGAATGTCGCGCTGGACCTCGGTGAGGCGTATGGATTCGGTGCCCTTCATCGGCTGACTATGACGCCCAACGGAATGCCGTTAACCGGGCGCCGTCGCGCGGAGCGCGACGGGTACCGAACAGCGCGCCCGCTGTTCGGCGCTCCGGTTGAACGGCGGGTTCGGCGTCATGGCAACGGAATCTCGAGATCTCGGCAGATCTTCCGGGCAAGGAAATCGTTGATCTCTCGATGACGCGGGACCGTCGACGATTTCCCAGTTGCGCGGTTCACGTAGACCGAGTGTCGCGCACCCTCACGCAATAGCGCACAACCACGTTGTTCAAGATGGCGGATTAGATCGAGGCGCTTCATTCGGTCGCAATGACCAGCGGCTCCCGAATGACTTCCTTGCCTTGCATCGATTCCTCGGACAACGCGCGGTTTGCTTCCAGAACTAGCTCGACGGCCTCCGAGAGACTCTCGCGGGCTTCCTCGAGAGTTGGCGCCTGAGTATTCGCCCCCGGAAGTTCCTCAACAAATCCGATGTAACCTTCAGGGACTTTTTGAAATACCGCGGTGAGTTTCACAGTTACCTCCGCTACCATGTTCAGTTACTCGCAGTATACCGCCGCACCTTCCTTGACGCCGAACGCCGCCCATCAGCGGCCGGGCAACAGCGGCGCGAAGCGGCGCTGTTGAACGGTCCGCTGGATGGGCTTGATATTGATACGAGGCCCCGCGTTTTGCCGGGCTTGGTCACTTCGATCCGTCATCGCAAGAGACGCGCAGTGTTCGATCCTTTGCACGCACGCTCGGTCGTGCTCGCTGGCGCCGCTTCGGTCTGCATGGCCGGATGCGATAACGCGCCGCATCCGGCCATGCGCAAGCGTGATCGCCCGGCCCCGCGCCTCAAGGGTGCGCTGCGCCGGGCTGCGCCCGCCCTTGACCCGCGGCTCCCGGCCCCGCCTTCCAGGGTGGCCGGCAAGGGGGATGCATAACGGGTGAGGCCCCCGTGTCCGGCGGGCTTGGCAGATGCGATCTACCATCCTAAGGGTGTCATGCCGACACAAATCGAACAGGAGGCCTCAGATGCAATTCTATACCCGTCAGCATCAACACTACTGCGGGATCGACCTGCACGCTCGTCAGATGTACCTGTGCATCCTGGACGCCGCCGGCAAGGTATGCTTCTCGCGTAACCTGGAGTGCACCCCGCAGGCGTTCCTGGCCGCGGTCAAGGCCTTCCGCGAGGACCTGGTGGTGGCGGTGGAATGCATGTTCGCCTGGTACTGGTTGGCCGATCTGTGTGAGCGCGAGGGGATTGCCTTCGTGCTGGGGCACGCCCTGTACATGGGGGCGATCCACGGGGGTAAGGCCAAGAACGACAAGATCGACGCGCACAAGATCGCGGGACTCCTGCGTGGCGGGATGCTGGCGCAGGCTTGTCTATCCCCCGCGCATGCGCGCCACCCGGGATCTGCTGCGGCGCAGGTGTCATCTGATGCGCAAGCGCTCGGAGTTGATCACCCACATCCAGAACACGGTCAGCCAGTACAACCTGCCCCCGCTGGAGCACCGCATCCAGAAGCGTTGCGAGCGCGAAGGGCTGCTTTCGCACTTCCCCGATCCCCAGGTGCGCAACTCCATCGCCCTGGACCTGGCCATGATCGAGCAGTACGACGCGCTTCTCCCGAAGCTCGAGCGGCATATCCGGGCGTGTGCCAAGGAGCACGACCGCAAGGCCTTTACCCTGCTCAGGTCGATCCACGGGGCCGACCTGATCCTGCCTTTGGTGATCCTGTATGAGATCCACACTATCGGGCGCTTCCCGCGCATGCAGGACTTCCTGTCCTACTGCCGGCTGGTCAAGCCCGCTCGCGAGTCGGCCGGCAAGCTCCTGGGGCATGCCGGGGGCAAGATCGGCAACGCCCATCTGAAGTGGGCTTCTCGGAGCTCGCGACCACGTTCCTGCGTGCCAATCCCGGCGCGCGTCAAGGTAGTTGTCGCCTCATTCATGCAGCCAGCGGCTGTGTATCGATGCACTCCGAAAGGGTCTTGATGATGGAGTCGCGTTCGGGGTTGAGCGTCACGGCGCCGATGGGCGACCAGTTGCGCGTGGTGCGTGACCAGCGCGCCGGGTTGCGTTCACGGGCCTTGGTGTACAGCGCGTGACGCGCAGCGAGGATCGCCTGGTCTTCGCCGGCATGGCGCTGCGCCGGGCTGACGTAGCGAATGCCGCTGTGGCGATGGTCGACGTTGTACCAATGCACGAAGCCGGCTGCCCAGGCGCGCGCCTGGTCGAGATTGGCGAAGCCCTTGGTGGGGAACTCGGGACGGTACTTGGCGGTGCGGAACAACGACTCGGCGTAGGCGTTGTCGTCGCTCACGCGCGGCCGCGAGTACGAGGGCTTGACGCCCAGCCAGTGGAGCATCGCCAGCACGCTCGTGGCCTTGAGGGTGGAGCCGTTGTCCCCGTGCAGTACCGGCTTAGTGTGTTGGCGCCGGCCGAAGATTGACCAGGTAGCGGGGTGGATTCCGGTTGAAAACTGACCAGGGTGTTTAACCTGTCTGCTCATTTCATGAGCAGAGGAAACGGGGTGATCACCATGGAGATGTTGGGGCGAGTCAGAAGGATGTACTTCCGGGACAAGCTGTCCCGATCGGAGATCGCGCGTCGCACGGGGTTGTCGCGCAACACGGTGAAGAAGTGGCTGCGAGCCGGCGAGAGTGTTGAACCGCGCTACCGGCGCGGTGCGAAGCCTGGCAAGCTCAGTGCGTTTCAGGAGGGGCTGGTCAAGGCGCTAGAAGCCGAGGCTGGGCGTGCCAAGCGCGATCGGCGCACTGCCAAGGCGCTGTACGCCGAGCTCAAGGCACAGGGCTATAGCGGTGGCTACACGGTGCTGACGGATTTCATCCGTGCCTGGCGTCAACGAGCCTCGGCGAAGGTGTCCACACGCGCCTTCGTGCCGCTGAAGTTCGAGCTGGGGGAGGCGTTCCAGTTCGACTGGAGCGAGGAGCGGCTGGTGGTGGGCGGGATCTGGCGCAAACTACAGCTGGCCCATCTGAAACTGTGCGCGAGCCGTGCCTTCGTGCTGGTGGCCTATCCCAGCCAAGGCCACGAGATGCTCTTCGATGCCCATACGCGCAGCTTCCAGGCGCTCGGGGGTATCGCCCGCCGTGGGATCTACGACAACATGAAGACGGCGGTGGACCGGGTCAAGAAGGGCAAGGGGCGGGTGGTCAACGCACGTTTCTCGGCCCTGTGCTCGCACTACCTGTTCGATGCTCAGTTCTGCAACGTGGCCTCGGGCTGGGAGAAGGGCGTTGTGGAGAAGAACGTGCAGGACAGTCGGCGGCGCATTTGGCAAGAAGCGGGGAAGGAGCGCTTTGCCACCCTGGCCGATCTGAACGATTGGCTGCTGTTGCGTTGCCAGGCGTTGTGGCAGAGCCTGCCGCACCCGGAATACGCCGAGTTGACCATCGCCGAGATGCTCGAGCACGAGCAGGCGCATCTGATGCCGATGGTCAGGCCCTTCGATGGGTATGTGGAAGAGCCGGGCCGGGTGTCGAGCACGTGCCTGGTGACGGCGGCGCGTAACCACTACTCGGTACCCTGTGAGCTGGCCGGCAAGCTGATCAGCAAGCGCTTGTATCCCGAGCACATCGAGTTCGTGTTCGAGGACAAGGTGGTGGCCAGCCACCCACGCTTGTTCGACCGCGGGCACACCTGCTACGACTGGCGACACTATGTGGCGCTGCTCGAGTGCGAAGCCCGGGGCGCTACGCAACGGTGCTCCCTTTGCCCAGATGCCAGAGTCTCTGGTGCGGCTACAACGCCTGTTGCTGCGTCGTGAGGGCGGGGACCGTCTGATGAGCCAGGTTCTGGCCACGGTACCCAAGGCGGGGCTGGAAACGGTGCTGGTGGCAGTCGACCTGGTGCTCGAATCCGGAATGCTCAGCGTCGAACACATCCACAACGTCATCGGCAGGCTCAATCAGGCGCCGGTGCCGATGTCGGTGGAAACCACCCTTCAACTCAAGCAAGTCCCGATCGCCGATACCGGGCGCTATGACACGCTGCGCGGCGCGGAGGTCGATCATGCGTGAGATTGGCGCTGAACTCAAAGCCATGAAGCTCTATGGGATGGCCAGTGCGTGGGGTGAGCTCGCCGCCATGGACAACGACCCGGGCATCCAGAGCTCGCGCTGGTTGATCGAGCGCCTACTCGAGGCCGAGACCACCGACCGAGCGATGCGCTCGATCCGCTACCAGATGAGCTCTGCGCGTTTCCCCATTCATCGCGATCTGGCAGGCTTCAATTTCGAGCAATCGTGCGTGGATCGCAAGCTCATCAGCGAGCTCTCCGACCTGAGTTTCACCGACGCTGCGCACAATGTCGTGTTGGTCGGAGGACCCGGTACTGGGAAGTCGCACTTGGCTATTGCGCTGGGGGTCTCGGGCATCACTCGCCACGCGCGTCGCGTACGCTTCTTCTCCACCGTGGACCTGGTCAATGCGCTTGAGCGGGAGAAGGCTGCCGGTAAGGCTGGGCGCCTGGCGCTGCTGTTACGCAATGTCGATCTGGTCATCCTGGACGAGCTCGGATATCTGCCCTTCAGTCAGTCCGGCGGAGCCTTGCTCTTCCACCTGCTCTCCAAGCTCTACGAGCACACCAGCGTGATGATCACGACCAATCTCGCCTTCGGGGAGTGGGCCAGTGTGTTCGGCGATGCGAAGATGACCACGGCACTGCTGGACCGGCTCACGCATCATTGCCACATCGTGGAGACCGGCAACGAGTCGTGGCGCTTCCAGCACAGTAGCAGCTCGGCCAGGGCGCGCATCCAAACGCGTGAGAAGAGCAAACGCGCACCACAGCGCGAAGCAGTGAGCGCCAAGACCTCCTGACGCTCGCGCCCCGCGGTGATCTGCCGAAGGCACAGCTCGAAGCAGATCACCGCGCAAGACACACCAACACCGCCCCCACGCCCCCCACCTGCTTCTGGCGGATCAAACGCCGGGGAATCCGATACACTTATCCACAGTCGTCGGCACCAACGGCGGCTACAGTGCCTGGTCAAGATTCAACCGGCACCCCTGGTCAGAATTCAACCGGCGCAGACACGCCCGCCTGCTTTGCAGCCTTGGGCGGTCTGCTTGTGCCCCCCTCGGAGCGGGCATAGAATTTCCATAGACCTCCGCCCCGGCAGGCCGGTGGTCCATAACCAGCTCGTCCAACACTCCGTTGAAGCGGAAGCATCGCGCGAGAACCACTGTCGGCGCGCGCACATCTCGCGCGCGCGCCGCTTCCGCTTAACTAAGCGTTCGGCCCCTTTTTGAGCATCTGGGCATCCATCTTGCCTGATGTACGCCAAAGGCGTATAGTCTCGCGATGTTCACCTTCATCGAATCGTCCATATTCGAGCGGATCCTCCCTATATACCTGGACGACGATGAATACTCCGAGTTCCAGCAGTTTCTGGTGCAGAACCCGGAGGCCGGCGAACTCGTTCCTGGCTCGGGTGGGGTTCGCAAGGTGCGCTGGGCGCGGCCGGGGATGGGAAAGCGAGGCGGGCTTCGGATCATCTACTTCGTACGGTACCAGCCGAACGAGTTCTGGATGTTGACGCTGTACGCCAAAGCCAAGCGCGAGGACGTCCCTGCGCATATTCTCAAGCAGTTGTTAGAGGCATTCCGAGATGGGTAAGAAACTGACTGGAAAGGCGCTGGCCAAGTTCGAGGCCGAACGCGACGTGTGGCAAGAAGTCTTGGACGGGGTACGGGAAATCAAAGCTGGCGGAGGCAAACGGACGAAAGTGGAGGCCAAGTCTCAGGTCGTTCGGGTGCGCTTGAAGAGCGGACTATCGCAGGCCCAGTTTGCGGCCGCACTGGGGGTTTCCAAACGTACGCTGGAACAGTGGGAGCAAGGACGTCGCGAACCGTCTGGTGCTGCGAAACAGCTCTTGAAGATCGCGGAGCGCCATCCTGAGGTGCTCATTGAGGTCGCAGCGTGACGGTCATGGGTGGTCTTTGCAGGCGGGGGCCGTTGCAGGGGAGCCTCAACAGCGGCGTTGCCGCTGTTTCGGCCCCCTGAACGGCGGCGTTGGGCGTATGCATAATTATCTGCCATTGAAGTTTCGCTCCGTTGGCTCCGGCCCGCGTTACCGACGCATCCGCCGTCTTGGTGCCGGCCCCCGCCTCTTGTCGTCGTGGCGACGGGTGAACTGGGGTCGGTTGTCGCGTCACCAGTTTCACGGTCTCATAGCGGCAATTTGTGGTCGAGAGCGACAGTCTGTTCCAGGTGCCGTGCGCAGCCATTGGCGTCGTCGCCGCTTCGAAGCTCTTCGCTACTACGAAACACACTTCGGGCCCGCACCTGTGCTCCTTCGTGAATGGCAGCTTCGGCGTGGTCCAGCGTTTTACCAATCGCCCGAGTATCAGGCGTGGTCGCAAAGCGCCTATGATGACCCTACGCCCAACCCGTCGCTGCAGGAGACGCGCGATGAAGCCGCGCGCCCCTGAGCTCTTTCGTGTGTGCCAGGCATGGCACAGAACTCGTCGGGTGCAAGTCCCGATGCCAGGTATAGGAGGAGCCGAAGGCTAGGAGAAGGGCAAGGGCTCAACCGCGAGGCGGGGCCTGAAGGAAGCCCAATCCAAAAGCGCGGGGCGAGGTACACGGACCGGATCTGAGGTGTGGTGCACCCGGGACGAGCTGGCACGTGACAGCGAAGTCCTCCATTCTCCCTTGGGGTGTGCTTTATGAATCCGGCGTCTACGCGCGGAACGTTCTGTGTCTTACCCTGGGAGATCTGCGCTGCTGCCCTGGGATCTCGCGTGCGAGAGAAACTGGCTGGGGGAAGAGCAATCTTCCTCGATCGCGGAGCAGAAGTCTGCAGAAGGCGTACTAGGCAACAGGCAGGCAAAGCTAGTGAGGCACTCCGAATCCGAAAGGTGGAGCCAACCGATATGCTGCAGCCGCAACGTCTGGAGCTGAAGGCCTGAACGGTTCCCCGCGAGGGGATTGAAAGACAGGAGCAGTCGTTTGTCGAGGATCGGAGGTAGAGCATCCGTCGGGCGAAAGGCCCATAGGGGATGAAACCGCCGGTGGCGAGATGAAAGAGGACACTCTGGATCAAGCGCAAGGGTTGATGGAGCGCGTGCTGGAGCGGGGCAACCTGATCCGGGCGCTCAATCGAGTCAAGGACAACGACGGGGCGCCCGGCGTGGATGGTATGCGTGCGGAGCTGCTGTCGGGTTATCTGAAGCAACACTGGCCCAAGCTACGCCAAGCCCTGCTGGAAGGCCGCTACCGACCTCAACCGGTGCGTCGGGTCGAGATACCCAAGCCCAGTGGGGGCAAGCGGCCGCTGGGGATACCCAGCGTAGTGGATCGCTTCATCCAACAGGCGTTGTTGCAGGTGCTGCAATCTGACTGGGACGCGAGCTTCGCCGATCAGAGCTACGGATTCCGACCTGGCCGCTCCGCCCACCAGGCGCTGGCTCGAGCGCAACAGTATCTGCGCGAAGGCTACACCTGGGTGGTGGACCTGGACATCGAGAAGTTCTTGGATCCTTCTTCACACTAACCTCCTGCTGTGGATTGCGGGTTGAAGAGATCGGGATGAGCTCCAGGTACCTTGATTCGCCAGCCCTTTCGTCGTCCACGGCTGACGTGCACGGCCTGAAGCTCGCCGCGCTTACACGCTGCAAGATGGTCTGGCGCGACACACCAAGCAAGCGGGTGGCTTCGAGCATCGTGACGTAACCGTCCGGCGCGTTCTGCACGAAGCGCGCACGCAGTTCATCGTCGAGTCGGATGCGCCACGGTGCGCCGGGCGTGACTTGTTCTCCTGCGATGAACCCATCGTTGAGCCAGCGATGCAAGGTCGAAGGTGCGACGCCGAGCGCCTGCGCGGCGCGTTCTACCGTCACGCATTGCGCATCGTTGGTCTGCTGCGAGGGCTCGGAGCAGGGGATGTTCCAGTGCGTGCGCAGGCTGCTCACGCGATTGGCCGTGAACGACAAGCCTGTGGCGGTCTTGCGCCCCTGGCGATTGAGGATGCCGGCGATGACTGCATCGCAGTAATGCGTGGCCAAACGACGCAGCAGATCGATGGTGTCCTCGGCGGTGCGGATGGGTGCCGGGTGCGAGCGCGGCAGGGGAACATCAAGCTCGCTGAACAGTCCGCCGCGCCAGCGCAGCGTCAGATGAGCGTTGGACTTCTCGCGCTCAACACAGAGGGTGACCTCCTCGAGCAGCGTACGCAGCAGTTCCTTGCGGTCCCGATCGCTGGTGCTGGGCGCAGCCCACACGCTTTTGAGATCCTTGCCCAGCGAGAGGATCGAGTCGCGTTGCTCACCGCTGAGGGGGCGAGGTCGCGAGTGTTCTCGATTGGCGAGCTCCGCTTCGGCGGCCTTCAGCTCCCGCAGCGCGCTTTCCCACTCCGCTTCGAGTCCGCGTGCAACCAGACGATTGTCCGGATCGACTGCGCGGTAGCGCCGTTCGGCGCGCTGCGCGCCGTAGCGCGCGCGCTCGAA
>Ga0209592_1000524_pt1 | contig 11695 bp, 16 predicted proteins | sample PPLLak2March2015_2_FD_187251 | JGI IMG/M metagenome (GOLD analysis project Ga0209592, IMG submission 187251) | Freshwater sediment microbial communities from Prairie Pothole Lake near Jamestown, North Dakota, USA - PPLs Lake P8 Core (3) Depth... | ecosystem: Environmental > Aquatic > Freshwater... | reverse complement strand
GCATTCCCAGGTTTTTTGGCAGTTTCACGTTGAGTTTCATGTTGTTCACCTCCTAGTATGAGAAGTGCGATTCGTAATACCGCAGACATCGCATGCCGCGGTGTCCTTTGATAAGAACTCGCTTTGGGATGAGTTGAATATACGAAAAAGGGAGTAGTATATCAAGGAAAATCGTCCACAAAATATGAGGGAAGCTTGAAGGCCAGTATCCAGATAACGGTTATCAAATGAAATCTTGCATCATGGTCTATATCTGTCAGCCAACGACTTCAGGAAGGAAGAGAGGAGATAGGGGTGCGCGTAACACCTATAAGTGTTCGCTCCAAGATTGCTCAGAAAGGCAACGATTACTGGTAGAAATCGGCATAATTAAAAGAAGCGAGACTTTGTTGCAAGTCACTCATCTCAAGCCTGCCTTTCTTCTTCAGGCCAGGGGATGATTTTTATCCTTTGTGATGGAATGATTACTATCATAATACCATAATAATGATATTATGATACCCCCATGCTCCAGCTACAATTTTTCAAACATAGCCTGGAGTTCTTTAATCAAAGCGATCTCCATTTCCATGAACCGGTCGTCGGTGAGGATGAATTCGACCTCGTAATAAGTTTGGTATTCCACAGCACTGGTGGGATGCTCGACGACCTCGTTAATGGCAATGTCCTTGAGGCCTTCGTAGTCTTTAGTACGTGATATTTCCGTTTTTTGGAGGATGCGATGCATAGCGTTTTTGGCATCTTCGACGGTCTTAAGAATGATATCAATCCCCTCCAGCTTTTTAATGGCCTTGGTAATCTTTTCGTTCCGTACTTTGATTCTCATGATCCCTCCACATCAAATGAAAGCATTTCTTTTTCGTGCTGGGTCCTTAGTTTCAATAGGAGTATACTAAATTTGGAACAAAGTGTCAACAAAATTGAAGGATCAGCATAATTATCGTTGAAATTTACGGTGAAAACACCAAGGAGGAGAGTAAGGGAACACCTCGATATATTAGGGGTGCTTTTGGATCCCTAAAAGCGTGAATCTTGCCACTATCCGCACCTTCCGAACGGTTTCGATCTGAAAGAAATATCAAAACCTTAAATCAGAAGAATAATGGCCGCCTATCGATTACCAACTGCAATCGAGCATGCTTTGCCAAATCGGCCGCTCGTGGATTACAGGAAGTACTGTTCGACGCAGGCTTTGGATGGCTTTGAAAAAATTTCTTTGGCAATAGGACCTCAACCCTAAAACGGAGGGTGCAAGGGTGATGGGGGACCATTGGGAAGGAATTTCTTGCCTATCCGAAGAATATGCAATTTGGTGTTAGGGTGTCTGCTGGCAATATAGGAGATAAGACTACCGCAAGAAAAAGTAAGAACTTGCTACTCCCTTTTTCTGAGCTAGAGAGTTAAGATAGCCGTTCCCTTTTTTCAACACTTCGTTCCTGGAGTCTTAATTCTTAAATGCCATCCCAATAGAGTATCTTAAGCTGTGTTCTTGTTGACTTTTCCATCTAGATTTCATAGACTCCAGCTTACGGATGCCATAACCATGCGAGATAGAATTCTAGTCGTGGATGATGATAAGCAGGTCAGAGGATACCTGTCTATAATGTTAAGTGAAGTTGGCAGTTTCTCTGTTGAGGTGGCAGAAACTGCGGAGGAAGCTCTCCAAAAAATTCAGAGCGTGATGTTCGATTTGGTTTTGGTGGACCTTAAATTACCTGATATGGGTGGCCTTTGACGTGAGCCCGATTTTGCTGGCTCATTCTTCGGGAAGTTTCTGCCCCTATCCCTGAGGCATCGTCATAATTTTTATTGATGATAGAATAATTTAAATCATTGCGGTCCCTATGGCACATATATGGCCAATTGGTGGAGGAAAGGGAGGAACCGGTAAGAGCTTCCTAACCGGCAATATTGGAATCCTCTTAGCCAAGCAGGGGTTCAAAACCCTTCTTGTTGACGCCGACCTCGGTGCACCCAATCTTCACACCATCGTCGGTCTGGCCAACCCACCTCTAAGTCTTTCTGATTTTCTCAGTAAGAGAGCCGCCACACTTCAGGAAACAGTTCTGGAAGTGGCAATCCCCAACCTTTTTCTGATCAGCGGGGCCAGGAACAGGCTGGACATTGCCAATCTTGCTCACGATCAGAAGACGAAAGTGCTACATGCTATATCTAGACTTGATTATGACTATATTCTGATGGATCTTGGCACAGGCACATCTTTTAATACGATCGATTTTTTTACCCTATCGGACTCGGGGATTTTTGTCTGCACTCCGGAACCCACATCGATCGAAAATATCTATAGACTGATTCGCTCCGTTTATGTTCGTAAGATCCGTCAGGTGCTCAAGATTCATCGCTTCAGGAGCCTGGCTACGGAAGCGGAAGCACGGAACCAGGATGCCATCATCCAAAGTCCCGAATACCTTCTTGAAGTGTTGAAAGACATCCATCCAGAGGAGGGCAGGATCTTAGAGGACACTTTAAAAGCTTTTCAATTTAAGCTCGTTGTTAATCAAATGAGAAGACAGGATAATCCGAAGATCGGGGCCCTAATCTGTAAGATTATAGAGAGACATCTCGGCCTGAAAATTCAATTCCTAGGCAATGTAAGTTATGATGAGAACGTTCATGAGGCGGTGTGCAGAAAAGAGCCCTTTATCGATCAATATCGATACTCCCAGGCAACCCTGGAGCTTAAGGCATTAGTCAAAGGCATCGTGGGCATAACAGAGGAGCAGACCGTGGCGTTGTAACCTGCGGTCTTCATTTTAATGGGTGTATGGACTTGGTCCGGATGCTCGTCGCATGAAAAAAGTTTTGGATCTGAACTTCTATGAGCTTTTGGAAGTTGCATTCGATGCCTCACCTTTCGCGATCCGTCAGGCATACAAGGAGATGGTTCAACTCTATCATGGCGATTCTCTAGCAAGCTATTCTTTTTTTTCCAGTGAAGAACGAGAGGAAATACTTGCAAAACTGGACGAAGCCTATTCCACCCTGATAGACGAAAAGAAGAGACCCCGATATGATCAGTTACTCATTGAACAGGGTATCTTTGAAGAGGGGATGCAATATCAGCAAGACCGAAAAACGTTAAGTCTCATTTCTAATCCCAAAGGCTTTCGCGCCCATGCGGTATTAAGAAAAAAAAACGAATTAACAGCTATGGCGTCTTCAAACGCCGTTATTCAGGAAATTCTTGCCCAGGATGTCTTATCAGGGAACGATTTGAAAAAGATCAGGGATGAGTTGGGAGTATCTCTGGAGATGATCGCAGAAATGGTGAAGGTCCGGGTCGTTTTTCTACGTGCTATCGAGGAAGACCGGTTTGAAAAAACGCCTTCGAGAATCTTTTTGAAAAGCTTCTTGAGAGCTTATGCCCAATGCATAGGACTAGATGCGGACCTCGTGGCAAGCCGTTATCTCAAAAGGATCCCTGACTAAAAAAGACCACAGACCAGAGGGTTAATTCATCTATCGAAAAATGAACAGACTCAAGAAATGAAAGACAAGCAGATATCCGAAGAAGAACTGTACGATGAACTGGATACTATGTATCGGCGCGTTGTTGATCTCGAAGGAAAGAAAGCAGCGCCGGGAGACCGTAGCGGTCCGCGAGAATGCAAGGGGGCCGCTGATAAACCCGCTTCACCCCATGAAGAAGTCATTTCGCTCCCCAGAGAAGAAATTCTTGCGATGCCAGGAAAGCCATTCAAGAGAAAATCGAGACAGAACGAAAAGTGGTCCTACCGCCGCATGTTCATGATCATAATGTCTGTTCCTTTGATTTTATTAGCATCTATTTTGATTATTACCCTCGTGAAGGTGATGATTGCTTCCCAAGGTCCGAACTCAGACCATATCCAGTCGTCAACCCGGGCTACCCCTTCGGAGTTGAAGGAAAACGCGTCTGCCTTGCCTTCGGTTCAGACAGAACAGAAAGCCGCGCAAGAAATTGAGGCAAAGGAAGAGAAAGCAGAATCGGTGTCTCAAGGAATTATGAAACCTGATAACCCCTTAGCCCCCGATAGATATCATACCATACAGGTAGGGACGTTTCGCAATTGGGAAAATGCTCGCAACCTTATAGAAATCTTTAAAGAAAAAGGATTCGATGTCTATTGGATAAGTATGGAAAGAAGAAATAGAGGAACTTTATACAAAGTCCTCGTCGGACGCTTTATGGATGGAAATGAAGCGGCCGAGTTTGCGAAGGATAAAGACATTCTCAATGATTATCCTGGCAGTTTTATCTTGACGATCTCATCTTCTGAGATTGGCCATTAGAAACGTAAAGAAGATTTTGCCCCTTCCTTTGCGATTTAACGGGGCAACTCTATTTTCTTCACACTGGCTCGGGACCGGGGCCTTTGAACTGAGGATGGATAAGAATCTTTAAGCGTAATGGGACACCCAGTGGGAAGGGATTTCCTGTCTATCCCTAGAATATGAAACTTGAAGTAAGCGTTTCTGCCGGCAATATCGGGGAATAGCATCAAGATAGAGTTGTCTCTTCCACCTACAAAGGTGCAGTTCCGTTAAGACAAAGCCATCAAGGAATACTAGTTTGAAAGCCCTAGTTCAAAGTTTGAGAACATTACATGTCCGAAAGGGTGCAATCAGGAAGGATTCTGACTCGGCAATTTTGATTAGCATCAAAGGACTTGTAAACATCATAAGTTGGATTCTTGGAGCAATACCCTGTCTTGCAGGTCATATCCCTATAAATAATGAGTGTATCTTCCAATTTTATAATTAAAGATGTGAGCCTACAACGCATATGGTGCAGGGCCCACCATTCCGTGTATACCATACATTAAGCATAGTCTGATTCCCAATATAAATACCCATTTCACGGCAGGGGTCTTCGCCTGCTGTGGCCAATAGCGGAAATAAAGCCAGTGCAATAATCATAAGAGCGGGAACCACTCCCCGAAATGGGATTTTTTTGACGATGAACCGAGTTGATGGAGACACCTTGTCCTCCTTTTCTATTGGTCACAATACAATCTCTCCGGAGAATTTGTAAGCAGAAAGTAGTATCCACAAATGAGGAAGATTTATCCCCATCAGGGAGAGGAAAGGCTACTAAAAAACATTTTCAGCGTACACTGATCCTCCAGAGAGATATCAACAAACTCCACCCCAGTTCGATAATCTCCCCAGTCTTTCCCCATCTGAACATCCATGCGAACAACCTGGTTCACGATTTCCATCATATTTAATTCAGAACCAGAAGTGAAAAAAAGTTTCAATCTCAGATGTTGACCAATTTCCATCTGCTCAGGGAAATAGACCAACAACCCACCTTCACTGGCATTGATAACTCGACCATGTTTGGCAACCAAATCCCTCCGAGTATACTCCACCGGCAAATCAACACTGAACCTGGGATATCTTCTCTTTTCAAAATTCAGATTTCCGTAACGGGGTTTAGTTTCTTCTTCTTTCTCCTCCCTCTTGTAGAATAACTTCAAATTACTCAGCTCTGTCAATAGCTGACTCTTCTTATCATGCCTCTCCAGGACCACCATTTTGTCCTTAATTTTTTTTACCACATAAGTTGCTCCGGTAATAATACTCTTAAACTTGTTCCCTACCCCAGGAGGAAAGTCCATATTTCCCCCGTCCTTTCTCTTGCTGGATGATGTAATTTCAATTACGTTTACCAAGAAATGTTGAATCAGTCAATCTGAAAATAGGCTTGTGAACATTATCTTTTTGAGGATTATTAGTTGTAATCTGTTATAACGATAGGGATTCTTGGCTCGAGGATTTCAGAAAGAAGTCCTCGAGAAAAGAAAATGAGCCATGAGTCTGAAGTTCGGGGTCAAGCAATCGTAGTAAAGTATTTGTTTGATCTTCGGGTGTTTTCTTGGAAGACCGGCTCTGCCCGCTATGGCATTGGCGATCATGCTTCCACCGCCCAACGCATATGCATGCGCTCTGAGCTATGCTATTTTTTAAATGAGGACGATTGATTGCGATTTGAAAGCTTGTGGGGTGGGGGGGAATTATTTTTTTTCATCATGCTGACGAGTGGGTACGGACTGAAACTGCGGAATTGCCAGGTTGACCGGATGCTTTTAGGAATTCGTTTAAGCACGGACGCTCAGGCGTCGACCAGAATCTTGAAACCGCCGTATACCATGCGCTTGGTGTCGAAGGGCATGTCCTTCGGCTCGCACATGTTTTCCATTTCTTTCATCACCTTTGCGTTGACGCGATCACGATGCACCCGCGACTTGAACACGATATACGAGAAAACCACTGCCTCGCCGGGCTTCAACTTCATCATTCGCGGGAACGGGGTCCCCCATTTCGTTTTGAGGTCGTCACCAACGCATTCTTTGTAGTCGAGCGCGCCGTGCTTCCGCCAAACCTTGCCCGCCTTCTGCGCCATGCGGCGGTAGGCCTTCAGGTTTTTCTTTGGGACAGGTAACACATATCCATCGACGTATTTCATCCGATTCCTCCTTTAGTTGCGTCTTAACCATCGCGGATCACTTGGCCTCCGGCAGCCATCAAGTCATATGCTCATGAGCGCTCGGCATGTTGAGCTTAGTCAGGTCTTCGCCAGGTCTCCGGCAAGCTTGTCCAGGGATTCGCTCTAGCCCTGCTGACACAAATCGCGCTCCGAGGCCGGCACGGGTCCGAGGGCGTGCTGCAAGGTTAGCTTCGTCTTGCCTTCGTGTTCGGCGAACGTCACGGTCACCAGCGTTTCTTGCGGCCAGTCTGGGCTCATTCCGTAGTGCGTAGCCGGGACCGGGTTGCCTTCCTCATCCACAAAGAAATCGGTGAAGATGATCCGCTCCGGCTCCGCTATGAGCGACGCGGCTGGAGCATGCTTACCCTGTTGCCTTCCGTGTCAATAAACGCCACATACAATCCGACGCCGGGTATATCCCACGGCTCGCCAAGCACCTTGCCGCCCGCTTTTTGCACTTTCTTCATATGCTCCTTAATATCTTCGACTGCAATCACCACTGAAGGATATTGCGCGGGTTTATCGTCCGACTTAGGGAAAAAGCCGCCATTGATGGCACCCGGCTTCTTTGGGCGGCCCGTTTCGTCAGACTCCGTTGTGGTGGCGAGAACATAGTCGCCCATTTCCGGGCCTAACATCTGTGTCTGCCAACCAAACACGTTTGCATAGAAATCTGCCATGCGTTTTCTCTCTTCCGCTGGCATCTCGAAGTGAACAACTGGATTCATTTTCACATGTTTATCTGCCATGGTATTTCTCCTTTAATTCTCACGGACTAAAACCCCTGGGGTTATCTTAATAAGAACGTAATCCCTTTTTTACCATTGTCAAGGAACGGCAGCAGACAGTTTTTGAAGGTTTGCTTTTGGTGGTCATCGCCTGGTCCTTCCATCAGTGTGAACCAAAGAGCTTTCTATCGAGGGAAAACCGCCCCGGACCCGTAGCGATCAGCAGGAATGCGATTGAGAAGTAGAGCGCTGCCAGGGAGCTAGTACTTTCTACTTCTAACGTCTCCAGTATAAATGATCGGGCTTTCCAACGGGGTAGACCGGGCTACACACAAATCAAAATAAACCCCTTGAAGCTCACCTATCCATCGGATTATTTCTGAGTCGTTAAATTGAATGAAACGAAAGGAGTCCTGGCCAGAGAGCCATTTCGACTACCTCTCTCCCCTGTTTTGCTCTGGACAGTACATTCTCACCAGAAATAGAGCCATCCCTATTTCTTTCCTTGTCTTGTATTTAACGGTTGACGTTAAACGTTAATTGTGGTAATTTAATAACATGATACGGTCTTTTAGGGATAAAGAGGCCGAAAAGGTTTTCAAAAGACAGAGGTCCTCAAAGTTTCCTGAAATGCTCCAGCGTGTGGCGTTGAGAAAGTTGAGAATGTTAAATCGTGCTGAAAATTTGAATGACCTCAGGGTTCCGCCAGCTAACAGACTGGAGAAACTTAAGGGAGACAGGCTAGGGCAGCATAGTATAAGAATCAACGATCAATGGAGAATTTGTTTCATATGGCACAACAGGGATGCTCTTCAAGTGGAAATTGTTGATTATCATTAAATAGGAGAAGAAAAATGGCAACAAAGGAACTTGCTCCGGTTCATCCCGGGGAAATTTTGCAAAAAGAGTTTTTGGAGCCGATGGGGCTCAGCCAGAACAGGCTTGCCCTGGCATTAGGAGTCCCCGCAAGGCGAATCAATGAGATTGTTTTGGGGAAGCGAGGTATTACCGCTGATACTGCCTTGAGGCTTGCCCGGTATTTCAAGATGTCCCCGCAATTCTGGCTTGGGCTACAGATGGACTACGAATTAGATATGGCAGAGGATATGCTTGAAGGGAGGCTCGAAAAAGAAGTCACTCCCATGTCTGGTACCGGATAAACCCCAGAGTCCGGGGCGTTTCCGGGGCGGGGTCGGACCAAGGCAAATACATAACTTTAAGGGACATTTTCGAAAAAGAGAGGCTCTTTTCGGAGCCGCTTCAGATGCGTTATGACCTGGGGCATTTTGAGCGCGAAAACAAAATCGCCGGGAACCTGTTCTGCCCAGGACGTGAGCATGCTCTCTTTGGGCATGCGATAAAAGGTATTATTGATCTCTACCGTGCTGAGGCGTCCCGAATAGAAGCGAAGCATTTCCTTGGGCGAGATCTTTTCAGGATAGAATTTTCCTTTCCATTCCTTGTACGCATACCCGCTTGTACCGACATGGATTTTCATGATTTTACGGTCCTCCACCACCGCTCCCGAGGGGCTTTCCGCCGCCCACTTCGCGGGCCGCTTTGTCCTCGCGCAGCCGCAGAAAAACGGGGTGCCTCATGACGGCATCTTCAGTCCAGCCGGATAAAGCAACCTCGCAGACCAGCTCCGGCTTAACCCAGGTGATCCCGCAGCAGCCCCGCTTCTTGGCGAGGCGGCTGCGGGACTTCACGGTAAAGGGGGATTGTTTCTGGATCAGGGGTTCCAATTTTTCGCGAACATCCTTTAAATTGTTCGCCGTGAATCCGCCTCCCACATGGCCGATGTACATCAACTCGTCCCCTTCGTATACGCCCAGGACAAGGGCGCCGAAATATTTTCTGCCTCCTCCGGGTTCTGTGAATCCCGCGATCACGGCTTCCTGCGTGAGCTGTGTCTTCACCTTCAGCCACTGCCGGCTCCTTCTGCCCGCTTCGTACACGCTTTGAGAATGTTTGGCGATGATCCCTTCCAGTCCCTTTTCTTTGGCGACGTTGTAAAATAAGACGCCTTCGTTCCATACGTGATCGCTGAATCGTATTTTTGGGGTGGACGGGAGAATTTTTTTCAAGAGCTCTTTCCTCCTGAGCAGGGGCAGGTCTGTCAGATCATGCCCCCGGAAGTAGAGGAGATCAAAAACGTAGTAGAGCAAATGACCGCTTCCGGAGTCCTGATAATGCTGCAACATCTGAAAATCAGGACGTCCCTGATCATCCACGACAACAATTTCGCCGTCCAGGACAGCGTCAAATCTCAATTTCCGCAGCGAGTCCACGATAGGGAAAAACTTTTTGTCGAAGGAGATCAGGTTCCGGGAATAAAGCGAAACGCCGTCGTCCCGGATTTCGGCAACGGCCCGGAACCCGTCCCATTTCACCTCAAAGATCCAATCCGGATGATTAAACGGTTCTTTGACCAAGGCCGCGAGCATCGGTTGTATGCCGTGCGGCATCGGTTTGACCGGCGCATCCTGCAGGTCTTCGCTTTCCATCGCTTCGTGAAAACGGATCTGGTTCAATTTCTTTTGTCTGAACGCTTTCGACCTGTCGGCTTCGAGCATCTCCTCCAGGGTCTTCTGGGACACGACGGAACGGTTCTCTTTGAGAATGTCCCCTTTGGTCGCATTTCGATCTTTTTTCTTCAGGAGAAGCCACGATTTCCCGTCCTTTCCCGTTCTTACGAGCGTGAATTGACCATGAAGCTTTTCCCCTTCGAGGACAAACTTCAGGTTCCCTTTTCTGAATCCGTCCAGAAGAAGTTTGTCATTTTCGTTTTCATCCCGCCCGGAAGGGTGATGATAAAAGCCCCTGTCCCAGATGATAACGCTTCCTGCGCCGTAATTGCCCTCCGGGATAACGCCCTCAAAATCCTTGTAATCAAGCGGATGGTCTTCAACCATAACGGCCAGCCTTTTTAAGGAAGGATCCAGGGAGGGGCCCTTCGGCACGGCCCAGCTCTTCAGCACCCCTTCCAGCTCCAGCCTGAGATCATAATGAAGGGCACGGGCCGCGTGCTTATGAACGACGAAAATGAGACGATGCCTCTTATGGCGAAGTCCCGGTTTCGGTTCGGGCGTTTTCTCAAATTCCCGTTTAGATGCGTATTTCTTTAGTAAGGATCTCATAAGTAAATAGACATTATTCTTAAAATCTCTCCCCACCCCTCTTTGCCTGTCTAACGACAGGAAAAAGCTTACCAAAGAGGGGCGTAAATCCTCCCTTTGGCAAAGGGAGGTTAGGAGGGATTTTATAGATCAATGTTAACACCGATATTTCCTCAAAGATGAGGAAGCTTCTGTTCTTTCACGAGCACCTCTCGAAAAAGGTCCCCCTCTTCTTCGGCCCTGCTCAGGGCTTCCGAATGAGTGACCTGCAACCTTTCCGGGTCGCCAAGCCCGGCCGGATTCTCCAGGTGCCTCCATTCAAGCGGATACGAAACGGTTGGCTTTTCCCGGGCGCGCAGGGAATAAACGCAGATCATCGTTTTGGAAGCATCGTTTTGAGACCAGTTGATAAAAACCTTCGCGTTCCGCTCTTTCTTCGCCATTCTTGCAGTCACCAAGTCCGGATAATGTTTCTGCATGATTCCTGCCACGGCCTTTGAAAATGTCTTGGTATCCTCAAAGGTCGTCTCTTTGCGGTTCAAGGGGACATACACATGGAGTCCTTTCTTGCCCGAGGTCTTGACGTAGCTTGCAAGCCCCATTCGGGAGAGCAGGTCCCGAAGGATCAGCGCCACCCGGGCACATTCCAGAATGCCTGCCTGATCGCCGGGATCCAGGTCGAAGACCATGGAATCGGGCGTCTCCAGAGAATTGGCCCTGGCCAGCGGCACATGCAGTTCAACAGACGCAAGGTTCTCCACCCATATCAGCGTTTCCAGATCGTTGACCAGGCAGACCGTCATCCGCTCTCCGTCATCCTGGGGGATCTCCGCCGTTCTCACCCAGGCCGGACGGTGAGAGGGACAACGCTTCTCGAAAAAGAAATCCTTTTCCACCCCTTCGGGATAGCGCTTGAAGGTCAATGCCCGGTTTTTCAAATGGGGCAGGATGAGCGGTGCGATCCTGCGGTAGTATTCCAGGACGTGGGCCTTCGTGAAACCATAGGAGGGATAAAGGTCCTTCTCAAGGTTCGATAAAGAGAGTCTCCTCCCGGCCATCTCGACGAATGTTCGGTTCACCGGCTCTCCTTCACCCCGTTAGAGAAAGCGGCCGACCCCTGACCCGTTAGAAATGTTGCACTATTGGCATTAATGACGGTTACAATTCATCACTTCCTGCCCATGAATTTCTAACGGGTCCTGTCGGCGATTGATTTTTACCCTAATAATAGGTAGTGGAACAAAGCAGCAATCTTTGGTCGTTAGAGAGCATGTTCTCTAACGGGGTTTCACTTTCCGCATGCTCTCCTCCAGCGCGGCCACCAGATCTGCCGGACCTTCTCCCTCATCTTCCTC
>Ga0209592_1000523_pt1 | contig 11707 bp, 6 predicted proteins | sample PPLLak2March2015_2_FD_187251 | JGI IMG/M metagenome (GOLD analysis project Ga0209592, IMG submission 187251) | Freshwater sediment microbial communities from Prairie Pothole Lake near Jamestown, North Dakota, USA - PPLs Lake P8 Core (3) Depth... | ecosystem: Environmental > Aquatic > Freshwater >... | reverse complement strand
CGTATGTTAAGAAATTGTTAAGTTAGGGTTAAGAGTATGTTAAGTTTAAAGGTTAAAAAATAATTTTTTTAATTAAGGTGTAGGTGGTACCGGCTCCTCATCATTGCCTCTGCTGTCGTCTCTTACGAAGCTCTGATCAAAAAATCTATTACAACCTTGAAAGTTTTACAAACGAAAATTCAAGATTTTAAGTGAATTTGTTGTTTTACTTGAAAAATATATTGAAGTTAGTGGTAGATAATTGGGAGTGCATAACTTGAAAATAATACAATCAATTAATTTTATTAAACAGAAGGCCCCATTTCCTAATAACTATTATTTAAGTGCTAGTAATATTAAATGAAAAAGAAAGATAAAATTCATTATTTAAAACTGCTCTCTGAGAATCTATCAAACATAGATAAACGCAGAAAAAATGTTTTCCTTTGCCCAACCTGCCTCGAAGAAATAGATATTAACGATTTAAATAATATTAGCGAGGCTCATATAATTCCAAAAGCAGCAAAAGGAATTGCGAAAACATTTTTATGTCGTGAATGCAATAGTAAGTTTGGTGCAAAACAAGATAAATGGTTTGGTGAAATGATTAAGTTGCATAGAGATAAAAAAACTTTTGTCGAAATTGGTTTAGAGGGTAAACATTTTATTTTTGGAGATAAAAGATTTTTTGGTAAGTGGTTTACCAAAGAAGATGGGACCCTCGCCTTTTTATTTTATAAAGATAGAAATTCAACTTCCGACTTAGAATTTTTTACTGAATATTGTAGAAATAAAAAAATTACATTTTCGCTTGAGTATCCGATAATGAAAGAAGAAAACTCAATTAAAAAGGGATACCTTACTGCTGCATACTTATATTACTTCAGAATATTTGGATACTCTTGGGTATTGCAAAATCATCTTAATCCTATCAGAGAACATATTCTAAACTATGAATCGGATATCATAAAGTCTTATTACTTTATGCAATTTGATAAAATCGATTGGGAGCCTTGGATTGGTCTACTTGTTATTGATGCAACACCACTTTTGGTAATGGGAATGAATAATCTGTTAACTATCCTTCCGACATTTTCTAATAAAAATTTAAATGAGTTATTTAACAAAATAGACTTTGCTAATTCTAAAAAGAAGTTTCAAGTATTTAATTATGATAAGCATAACTACCAAATTCCCGCTCAGATTCTTATTTATTATGATAAACCTTTAATTTTTTCCGATGCGACACAAGGCGGTTTGTCGAAAAATGTTATGGCTCAATTAATTACGGAAGATGGAATTAAAAACCTATATCCTATATCGGATGATAATTATGACAAAATTAAGAATAATGAAAAATATTTAGTTAATGAGCTAATTATAAAACGCTCATAACAAGCGGTTCAAACCGATAGCATATTCGCATTCGGCAATTTCTCACTTTATAGTTACCGTTCCGTTTTGGCAGACTTATTCAAGGTTGTTTTGCGATGAAAATTTTATCCGAGCATAAAATTCATTTAATAAAAGCGGCATTGCTGTTCTGCTCGGCAGGTTATCGATAACAGCGTTATATTGCATATGTCAGAACCTAAAAAACATCATTACATATCTCAATTTTATTTAGTTGGATTTTCTGAGAAATATAAAAAAGATAGCAGTTTATTCTGTTATGATTTAATTGATAAGAAATTACGTATTTCTAAACCTGGCAATGAAGGTTTCGAAAAATATTTTAACCGTATAGAATACAATGAAATAAATCCAAACGAATTGGAAAAAGCATTAGCTCAATGTGAAAGTTCGATTTCAAAAGCATTCAAATATATTGTCAATAATAAATCTTTACCTAAAGGAGAACAGTTTAGAGAATTAATTTACTACGTTTCCTTACTTGGTGTAAGAAATCCATCAATAAGAGACTCTTTCAATGAATTTCAAACTGATTTAGCATTTAAGGCCTTGTCTCTTACCTTAAAAGATAAAGAGGATTGGGAAAAATTTATTAAGGAAACAAACAAAGAAAATGATAATAAATACGCTAACGTTTCTTTTGAGGATATGAAAGAATTTATTAGAAGCAGACGATGGAATGTAGTTGAATCAAACGACAATAAAATATTTAGAGAATTATTAGCAGTCGACGCCGTTTATCAATTATCTATGAAAAGGAAATGGAGTTTATTTTTTATAGAAAAATCTAATAATATTTTTATCACTAGCGATAGGCCAGTAAAGCTTTTTTGGAATGATAAAAGTGAATATAATTTTGGCCCTGCCTTTGGAGACAAAAATTCAGAATTAGTTTTTCCGATTAATAAAAATATTATTCTTTGGGGAAGTTATAATATGCCTTCAATTATTAAAAAAGATACCAATGATGAAGAAATAGCAACTATAAATTCATTGCAGTTACTATATTATAAAAGGCACCTTTATTCACCAAAGGAGGATTTTATATTAAAAAAAGGTAATACAATAGTATCTTCAAAAAACCTGTTTAATCAAAATGCATTATAAGAAGCGGTTCTAGCTGACTGCTGCTTCATCCGTCAGGGGCTGGGCGGTGGTATATCCATAAAAACAAAACCAGATGGAGATGTAACAAATTTAAAATAAAAGGCGGTGTCAAGGCCGACTTCTATCATAATAACCATTCCGTAACATTAATCATTTCACCAACGTCATCTTTTTATTCACTGCTCTATCACCAACACGTATTGAATAAATATAAACTCCGCTGCTGACTTTACTTCCGCTTGAATTGTCCCCTACCCACTTGGTTAAATAATTTCCGGCCGGAAGATTTTCACTAACCAAAGTGTTTACAAGTCTTCCGTTTATATCGTAAATCTTTAACTCAACGAATGAGTTAGTTAAATCATAAGGGATCGTAAAAGAAATAATTGTATATGGATTAAACGGATTCGGATAGTTATCAAGTAAAATTTGTGACTGCGGAATTATTTGTTTTTCATCTTTCCCCACTGAAGTAATAAGTGTTCCGCCGCTTCCTCTCGATTCACCAAGAGTATCTGCTAAATAAATATTGACCCAATCAGGTCTTGTTGCGGAAAACAAATAATCAGACGACCATTCTTCATCATCCAAGCGAAGATAATTTAGTGTACGGTATTCGTAGTAACTCATTACCGGACCCACAAATGCCGTTAAAATACTCTGATCATTTTCTGTAACAAAAACTCCAAGGTTTATCGGTCCGGTTCCGACATGAGAAATAGCTCCCAGGCTTCCACCTTCGCAGTACGTTGGCGTGGTATGAATATCGGCAACAATATAATCGCTTTCCATCAGCCCTTTCTGAAAATCAAACTCATAATCCCTGTAAAACAATTTTGGATACCAACCATCTTTTATTGGTCCGTAACCTGATGGAGTCACGTATAACATCTTTTCAAGAAATATTTTTTCTTCAGGTGTGAACGGCTGGCCGTTTAATTCCTTTTCTGAAACTGATTGTAATGTATCGGCAGTGGTTAAGAATGAATTATAGTAACCAATAATATTTGCTTTTATTTCAGGTTCAATATTAAGAGTATTAAAAAATGCTGATGCTTCCTGGCAATACAATTTAAGGTTTGCATAAAACGCAGGGAAAGGTTCTACATAGCTGTAAGGGAATGAACAAATTCCTCCACCGGTGTAAGATTGCTTTGCGTACAATAAGTTGTCGTGTCGTAATTCCGTCCAGGATGCAAGCTGTGTATTCATTTTCTCTTGCCAGAAAGCTGCGGTTTGCATAAATGGAGGCAGGTTGCTTCTATCTTCCGGGGGATTTAATATTCGTAAAGAGTTTAACCAGTAATTATATAGCGAACTTTCCCAGAATTCTATATCGTAATGATCTATCAGGTAACGAAGTGCAGCAAGATTTGTTGAGTAATGATATTCATCTAACTCTTCAATAAGAAGTTGTGCTGAAGCACTGTTACCAAGAGAAAAAAGTACATCGAGTGTAGATGGGAACAGTCTGCAAATTTTTTCACCCAAATATTTAATCCTATCATAAACAACTGTGCCTGTCACATAAGAATCAATAACAAACCTTTGTCCAAAGATCATAAAAGCTGATGCAGGTCTGATGCTGTCAGGACTCATTGGATCGCTGAAAAGAATTTGAGAAAGAATTAATTGATAAGCAAAAGCCTGGTTCATCAATGTGTCCTGAAATTCAACCATCTTCAAACTATCGAGTAATTCAGTCGGATTATTCAATGATATTGCCTGCTTTAAATAATCAAGATGATCGAGTTTTACATTGTCAGATTCTCCAACAAAGAACTTTAAGACATTTTCTATTTCTTCATAAATTGGAGTTGCATTTGCGAGATCAAATAATTCATCAATCAGAAATGCATCAATCGCTTGTCTTTGAATATCTTCAAATGTTTGGTCAGGACATTGAACAGCTAAAGATGAAGGTGCAATTAAATACAATTCTATTCTGCCCAACCACATCATTGCACGGAAGTATTGCTTTAATTCTGGAAAATCATCTGAATCGTAATGTCCTCTAGGTTTAAACTGACTCCAGTCCACTACCCTGCAGGTACTTGAAAAAATAGTTGACTGTGTTGCCTGTTCAGCATATATCCAGCTTAAAATAGTATCTATTGTAGAACTATTTTCAGGGTAATACGGGGTTACATTTTCATCCAGCAACAATAATGGAACAGTAACATAAACATCTACATCTTTAAGCATAGCAAGCATTTGAGGATTCCCGCCATAAACCGAATGTAACTGCGAAATCGAATTATGTAATCCTGATAAGAGCTCAATCAATTTATCCTGCAATAACCCTCTTTCAACATCGAGAAGGATTCGGTCATAGGAAACATGCATTGCGTGCAGAATTGCATCGGTAGAAATAAATACAGGAAAGTCATTGTTAAAAATTTCAAGCAATGCTTCACCGAAAGAAATTTTATCCAATCTTTCACTAACCATAAAGCCATGATCTTCAATCAAGGATTTTTCATACTCAGTAAAATTGTAGTAACTATTAAGCGTATCGAAGTAAAGTGCATCCTCGTAATTAATGTTGATTTGATCAGTGAAATATCCGGCAGGATGCATCTGTAATAATTCTTCAGTGCTCATATTCTGATGAGATTCAAGGAACTGAATATAGTCTGCTAAATTAAATACCTGGGAGTAAGTGAGAGATGAGATTAAAACTGAAAGAAAAATTAGCCAGCCGCAATTTGATAGAGGTTTCATAGTTATTGTCCTCCTTTTTTTTTCAAATTTAATAAATGTTTGGGAAAATAACTATTTCCAATTGGCAACAAAAAAAAGCTCCATCAAATGATTGGGGCTCAATAAAACAAACTGGAAATTATCTTAAAATCTCAAGGACAAGCTTGCTGGAATGTTCTGACTGATAATTGATTGCCTGATTGGTTGTATACTTGAACCATAATCTTCAGCAACATGGTCCCAGAAACCATAGACATAAGCAACATTAAATTCCATTGCACCTTCTCCTGATCTTATTCCCAATCCGGCTGTTAAAAATTTTCGGTCAAATGCTGTTGGTGAATCAGCAACAGGATATGGAATATACATTCCGCCAATACGTGCACTCAATCCAGTGAAAGGCAGTCTGAATTCTGCACCCATTTTCAGGTTAAAAGTTTGTGTGTATGTATCAATAATTTTTTTATTTAATGCAGATTGTTCCGGAACTTCCAGATCGCCGGAGAATTTCATTTGAGTGTAATCGATATAAGTTATTTCGGCAGTGCCAGTCAATATCCACAAATTAACATCTGCAGCAACCGAAAATTCATAAGGTGATTGAATTGTAAAATTATTTGATGTTACAGTATCTATCTCTGCAGAATAATTTGTTGAGAACTGAGTATTTCCACGAAAGTAATGATTTTCTTCAACCGAAATAACTGATGGTGTTTTAACAGACCCACCAATACCAATGAAGTTAAAGAATCTGTAAAGCACACCTATTCTTAAATCATAACCATTAAAAACCCAATCTTTGATATCGTTAATATAGAATGATTGAAAGCCTGCGGTCAAAGGATTATTTCCAATCGTTCGAATTGAATCAGCATAAGAATCTCTGGAATCAGATTCGGTAAACTCCCCATCACGCAAATAACTGCCAACGTTGTAGTTGAAACTTGCACCAAAGAAAATATTAGAAGCAAGTTCACCTGCAATTCCAAATGACGAGTGATTTATTCCGCCTTCTTCCAGAACATAACCTTCCTGGTTAAGATTACCGTTGAGATTAAGAAATATAAAAAGTCTTTTTTGGGTCTTCTAATATGTTTGACTAATGCATTCCCTTTTTTAGAAATGATTTTGTCTAAATCCAAATTTTCAGGAATAAGTGCAATCATAGAATATGTACTTTCTTTTTACAATAAATATAAATGATATAAGAAATTTATATCAGTTACCCCCTATAATCTGATAAAAATTAAATTTCATTTTAAATAAAAATTCAATTGTGAAAAATAGTAGTATAGAGTCAGAACAATTATTCTCTAAATAATTAAACAATAATAAGTAGTAGAATAATAATAATTAAAGTAGTAGTAGTTAATTAAAAAATTCTTCTATCCATTATGTTAGGAAATAATTCTTTGTTATATAACAAGTTACAGCAATCCAAAAACCTTTTCGTTTTCGGACTCCTATTTGTCAAATCAAACTAAACGAAAATCAACAAATTTCTAACCTTTTTACACCACCAAATTGACAGGGTTTTCGGGCGCATAATAACTGAGTATAAATCCAATTTACTGAAATCACTTACCGGACGGGTCTAATTCTTGAATGAAGGCATTTACAGAGACTTTTATATAAGAAGTGTCTTTTTCTCCATTCCCAATTGGGAATTACCTTATAAACGATTCTAATTGTTAAATGCTTATCCGATTTATTCGCAACAAAAAGATAACCTACTATCAATTAAAAGTAGTATAGTAATAGCATTGAGTTTGATGTGATTCTTGACAAAAGAAAGGTGCTATATCATGTCTATGCGATTTGATGAAAAATATATGAGACATATTTTATCTATCCCTGTTATGGCACATGACAAATCAATAATCTTTCAAGAGAGATGGTACGATAGCTGAAGTGAAACGTTCTACTTGACAAATCCACTTACCACTAGTATTATCACTCAGGTAATTTTCTGTTATTGTTTGATAAATACTAAACATTTAAGCTAAGTGTATGTTAAGTTTAAAGGAGATAATAAAAAGCCCCGTCCGGCAGTTGCCGAATTCGGGGCAAATAACTTTTTATTATTACAGAATTACTTCAACAATGTCATCTTCTTATTCATTGCTCTGTCACCAACCAGGATTGAATAAATATAAACTCCGCTGCTTACTTTACTTCCGCTTGCATTGTTCCCTTCCCACTTCGTTAAATAATTTCCTGCAGAAAGATTTTCACTCACCAAAGTATTCACCAGTCTTCCGTTAATATCATAAATCTTCAGTTCAACGAATGAGTTAGTTAAATCATAAGGAACCGAGAATGAAATAATTGTATATGGATTAAACGGATTCGGATAGTTGTTAAGAAGAATTTGTGACTGCGGAATTATTTGCTTTTCATCTTTTTCAACTGAAGTAATTAGAGATGGTCCACTGCCTCTTGTTTCACCTAAGCTATCAGCAAGATAAATATTAACCCACTCCGGTCGTAATGCTGACTGTAAATATGTTGAAGCCCATTCTTCATCGGTTAATCTTAAAAAGTTGGTCGTTCGGTATTCATAATAGCTCATAACCGGTCCGACAAATGCAGTAGTTTCTCCAAGATGATTTTCTGTAACGAAAATTCCAAGGTTAACAGAACCGGTGCCGACGTGAGAAATAGCACCAATATAAGTACCTCCACAGTCAGTTGGAGTTGTGTGAATATCTGCAACAATATGATCGCTTTCCATCAAACCTTCATAACCAAATTCTCCACGAAAAATATCATCATAAAAAAGATTTGGATACCAGCCATCTAATGAAACTCCGCTTTGTCCGGTTTCATAAATCATTCCTGCTAAAAATGCCTGTTCACTGCTATTAAAAGGTATTCCTGCAAGTTCTTTTTCACAAATTGTTTGAAGCGTATCTGTTATTCCTTTACATCTTTGAAAGTAATAAATTATTTTATTCTTGATAACAGGATTCGGGAAATTCAGACTTGTGAAATAGTCTAATGCTTCATTCGAGTAATCATTCAATACAGAATAAAATTCAGGGAAAGGTTCAACGAAGCTGTATGGATATGAACAAACGGATCCACCTGTATATGATTGTTTTGCGTACAAAAGATTATCATGTCTCAGTTCTGTCCATGATGCTAATTGAGTGTTCATCTTCTGCTGCCAGAATGCTGCTGTTTTCATAAATTCTGGAAAACCACTTCGATCTTCAGGTGGATTTAATTTTCTTATTGAGTTCAACCAATAATTGTAAATAGAGCTTCCCCAGAAATCTGGATCATAATGATCAATTAAATATCTGAGTGCAGCTAGATTAGTTGAGTAATGAAATTCATCTAACTCATCAATCAGCAACTGTGCAGAAGCACTGTTACCAAGAGAAAACAGTACATCGAGCGTTGACGGGAACAGTCTGCAAATTTTTTCACCCAAATATTTAATCCTATCATAAACAACTGTGCCGGTTACATAAGAATCAATAACAAACCTTTGTCCGAACATCATAAAAGCTGATGCTGGTCTGATGCTGTCAGGTTTCATCGGATCGCTGAAAAGTATTTGAGAAAGAATTAATTGATAAGCAAATGCCTGATTGGAAAGTGTATCCTGGAACTCAACCATCTTCAAGCTATCCAGTAGCTCAGTTGGATTGTTGAGAGATATAGCCTGCTTCAGATAATCGAGATGGTCCAGTCTGACATTATCAGATTCTCCAACAAAAAACTTAATTACATTTTCCATCTCTTCGTAAATCGGGAGACTATTAGAAATATCAAACAACTCGTCTATCAGAAATGCATCAATTGCTTGTCTTTGAATATCCTGAAATGTTTGATTTGGACACTGAGCTGGAAATGAAGCAGGAGCAATAAGATATAATTCAACTCTTCCCAGCCACATCATAGCTCTGAAATAACCTTCAAGATCAACTTGAGTTGAAGGATTATATACGTAATGTCCTCTTGGTTTAAATTGACTCCAATCCATAACACGGCAAGTTGAAGAAAATATCGTAGATGACACTCCTCCCTGTTCATCATAGACCCAATTTAGTATTGTATCTATCATTGCGTTATTTTCAGGATAGTAGGGCTGAGCATTTTCCTCCAGCAACAGCAAAGGAACCATTACATAAATATCCACATCTTTTAACATCGTCATCATTTCAGGATTGCTGCTATAAATATTATGCAGTTGTCCCATTGAGTTTCGTAAACTCCAGAGTAGTTCAATTAATCTATCCTCAAGCAAACCAACTTCCATATCGGTTAAGATTCTGTCATAAGAAATATGAAATGCGTGGAGAATCGCATCAGTTGAAACGAATACAGGAAAATCCTGGTGAAATATTTGAAGCAAAGATTCCCCAAAAGAAATTCTCTTCAGTCTCTCACTAACCATAAAGCCATGTTCTTCAATCAAAGATTTTTCGTATTCAGTAAAATTATAGTAACCATCGAGAGTATCGAAGTAAAGAGCATCCTCGTAGTTAGTGTTGATTTGATCCGTGAAATAGCCGGCGGGATGCATCTGTAAAAGCTCTTCGGTGCTCATATTCTGATGAGACTGAAGGAACTGGATATAGTCTTCTAAATTAAATACCTGGGAGTTAGTGAGAGATGAAAAAAGAATAAAAAGAAATATACACCAGCCGCAATTTGATAGAGGTTTCATAGTTATTGTCCTCCTTTTTTTTCCAAACATAATAAATGATTTTTAGATTATCAATTTCCAACTAGCAACAAAAAAAGCCCCAATCGGTCAATCGGGGCTGAAAATAACGAGTATTTAATTCTGTTAAAATCTTAACGACAAGCTTGCAAGTATATTCTGACTGATAATTGATTGCCTGATTGGTTGTATACTCGAACCATAATCTTCTGCGACATGGTCCCAGAATCCATAAACATAAGCAACATTAAATTCCATTGCACCTTCACCGGATCTAATACCAAGACCTGCAGTTAAAAATTTTCTATCAAATGCTGTTGGTGAATCAGCAACAGGATATGGAATATACATTCCGCCAACACGTGCACTCAATCCGGTAAATGGTAATCTGAATTCCGCACCCATCTTTAAATTAAAAGTTTGAGTGTATGTGTCAATAATTTTTTTATTTAAAGCAGATTGTTCAGGAACTTCAAGATCACCGGAGAATTTCATTTGTGTGTAATCGATATAAGTAATTTCTGCTGTTCCAGTAATTATCCAAAGATTAACATCTGCTGCTACAGAGAATTCATAAGGTGATTGAATTGTGAATTTATTTTCAATCACAGTATCAATCTGTGTGGAGAAACTTGTAGCAAATTGACTGCTACCTCTGAAGTAATGATTTTCAGTAACTGAGATGACCGAAGGAGTTTTGACTGAGCCGCCAATTCCAATAAAGTTAAAGAATTTATAGAGAACACCGATTCTTAAATCATAACCATTAAACACCCAATCTTTAATATCGTTTATATAAAATGATTGAAAACCAGCAGTCAATGGATCATTTGCAATTGTTCGAATTGAATCTGCGTATGAATCCCTGGAGTCAGACTCAGTAAACTCACCATCACGCAAATAACTGCCAACGTTATAATTGAAACTCGCCCCAAAGAAAATATTGTAAGCCAACTCACCAGCAATTCCAAATGACCAGTGATTGATTCCGCCTTCTTCAAGAACATATCCTTCCTGGTTTAGGTTCCCGTTGAAGATTGTTCTATCACCCAGGTATTCATTGCTACCGGGATCAAATTCCGGATAACTTAACAACAGGTCACGAGGAAGAAAACTATTAATCGAAGTAAGATCCTGAATCAGCGAACTATTTGTTGAATTGAATCCATTAAACTTCAGAATTCTATTAAAATCTTTCGACCTGTTATATCCTAATGATATCGCAAAATTATTATCTGCTGTATCGCTCACCAGAGGAATTACAATTCCTAATTGATACAAAACCGTTTCAGTTCTTTTGCTTAATAATGAATCATCAATGAAAAATGCCTCATTATTATAAAGATTGGCACCAACTGAAGTGTTTATTGTGAATTTCCTTGCTAAGCCTAATGTTGCTGGATTTAAAAGAGTTGCTGTATATGTATCGTTAAAAACTGAGTTTGAATTTCCCATACTCAGCGCTCGTGCATCGTAAATTTGTCCACTTATAGAAAGTCTTAACGCATCACCGATATTTGGTTTGAAGTAATCCTGTGAATTAATTGAAGGTATGAAGATTATTTGTGAAAGAACGACTATCACAACAAAAATATTTTTTTTCAAAGCCGAGCAATCCGTATTGTGAGTAAATACTTTTTATAATTGAGTAAAAATATACGAAAATCACATATTTAATAGTGTATAAATTTGGTTCTAGGACAGAAGACATTTAAACGAAAGACAAGCAAAAAGACAATTGTTGATTTAGCTTTCACAAATGATAAAGCCCCGATAAAAATACCGAGGCTTTGTGACCCCAAGGGGATTCGAACCCCTATTACCGCC
>Ga0209592_1000520_pt1 | contig 11719 bp, 9 predicted proteins | sample PPLLak2March2015_2_FD_187251 | JGI IMG/M metagenome (GOLD analysis project Ga0209592, IMG submission 187251) | Freshwater sediment microbial communities from Prairie Pothole Lake near Jamestown, North Dakota, USA - PPLs Lake P8 Core (3) Depth... | ecosystem: Environmental > Aquatic > Freshwater >... | reverse complement strand
AAAAAGCCTCCGGAGGAAGCGGATAATCTTCCTCTTGTTCTTTTGACCCAAGATCATCCATGTGAAGAGGAGTGGCCCAGATCACAACCGCCCTGATCCCTTTATCCATCGAGGCTTTCATCAAGGAGAGGAAACCTCCGAGACTCGACCCAACCAAACCAATCGGGTTTCCTAATCCCGAATAGGATCGTATAAAGTCGACGGCTGCACTCAGATCGGCCATCTTCTTACTGATCGTATTATCTTTTTCCTCTCCCTCGCTTTCCCCAATCCCCCTAAAATCGAAACGAAGCAGTCCCATCCCCTTTCTGGAAATTTGCTCTCCGAGAGCAATGTATTTTTCGCTATCCTTACTGGAGAGAAGACCATGTGAGGCGATGACGTAAGGTGGATTCTTTTGATCGGGAAGATGCAGAATGCCTGAAATTTTGTATCCTTCGCTTTGGAAAGAGACCCTCTCAATTTTCATTTTGAGATCTCCTGTTAATAAGTTAATGGGTTATTGAGTTAATAAGTCCATTTTTATTGATCATTGCTCATTGACTGTTGGTCATTGATCATTGGTTATTGAATCTTTACCCCTGCCTCTTTCATCGCTGTTAAATACTCTTCTTTCAGTCGTTCTTTGGAGATACCGTGATCGATGAAATCCCACGGAAAAATTTCATCTAAATCTCTCCTTCGATAAACATAAAAGTCAGAATTGATAGGGGTCTCCCGAAGGGCCTGACTCCAGTTTCCCTGAGTGCGATGTGCAGCCACCAGAATCTTCCCTACTCTCCGGTCCCCTCTTGAGAGCAGGGCCTGAATATAAGCCCATTTGGGAAGGTCATGAATCACCTTCATTCCCTTCTCCCCTTGAACTCCTCTTTGAATTATCCTTAATTTCTTCTTCAACTCGCCCACCTCCTCCATAGGCTCCCACTGAAAAGGAGTAGCCGGCTTTGGAATAAAGGGATTGACGCTTAAAATCAATCTCCACCTCTTCTTTGGGTCCTTCGAATGCGAGAGAATCTGATGCCTGATCCGTTTGGCCAGGAGGAGAATGGCCTTGACATCCTCATCCGTTTCAGAGGGAAGACCAATTAAAAAATAGCATTTAATTTGAGAAACGCCATTGTCTACAAGAGTATCAATGGATTTCAAGACCTCTTCTTCTGCATAACCCTTCTTCAACATTTTTCGGAGTCTTTCAGAGCCTGCCTCAGGCGCAATGGCAACGGTGCGATCCTCCCCTTTCCTAAGACACTGAATCAATAAGGGAGTGACAGCATCCACCCTTAAAGAAGATAAGGAGATTCCTCCTTGTTGGGAGAGGATGCTCTGACACAGCGGAAGGAGCTGGGGATGGTCGGAAACCGCAGTCCCGGTCAAGCCTATCCGATGTTCTTTTAAAAGGGCTTCCTTTGAAATCGAATCAAGGAGGGAAAGGCTTCTGTTTCGGAAAGGATAGTAAACAAAACAAGCCGCACAGAAACGGCATCCCCTCGGACAACCTCTATTCATTTCAATCAAAGCCATTTCTTTAAACTCCGTATCCGGAGTAAAAAGAGTGGATTGAGTTGAAAATTGATCGATCTTGGCCACCCACCTCCGTTTAACTTTTTTTGGGAATCCTGGTTCCGGATTCATCGCTTCCAACTTTCCATTTTCAGCGTACACCACTTCATAAAATTTTGGGATATAAACCCCACTGACTGCACTGAGTCTTCTTAAAAAACCATCCTTATCTTTCTTCCCCTTATCTGAAAAGATTTGTCGATAGACTTCCAAAAATTCTCCGATGGCCTCCTCCGCTTCGCCGAGGATGAAGAGGTCAATGAATTCACTAACGGGTTCCGGATTTAAAAAAACGGCTACCCCTCCTGCGATCACCCAGGGATGCCTTCCATCACGAAGCCGGCTCTCAAATGGAATGTGGGCTAAATCCAAGAGCGTGAGGATATTAAGAAAATCGTTCTCGAATGAGATGGAGAAGGCTAAAATGTCGAAGCGGGAGAGAGGCTTCTGGGTCTCTAATGAGAAAAGAGGAGTTTGGGTGTTTCGATATTCTTGGAGATCTTCTGGCTCAGGGAGGAAGGCTCTTTCACAGACAATGTCCTCATCAGCGTTTAACATCTGATAGAGCGTCTGGAATCCAAGGTTGGACATTCCAACATGGTAGGAGTTGGGATAGAGAAGACAAATTGAAATCTTCCCGCCCCATGGTTTTTGAACAGCTCCTCTCTCTTTCTCAAGAATACCTTTGGCCTTCTGAACGAGTTTCCACGAAGTCATACGCTATCAGTTATCAGTAATCAGTTCTCAAAAAGAGGTCTACGACATCAAGTATAACAAATTTTAAGTCTTCATAAATAATTTTATCATTTACAACTGATGACTGACCACTGTCCACTGATCACTGGCTTGTTCAGTCGGCCTGTTTTCTTAAAAAAGTAGGGATATCAAAACGATCCTCATCCGCCACAGAAAAATCCGACGGTGACTCTAATTTTAATTCATCAAAACGTTCGCTCGTCTTCACTTTCCTCATAAAAGTAGGGATATCCCTGTCATTCTCTTTGGTATTGAAAGAGAGGTGTGATAAGTCCTTATTTTGCTCTCTGAGGCCGAAGGAGATAGGAGCCACTTTTTTAAACTGAGAGGTTTTCTTTTCCTCTTTGTTGCCGAAACCTGTGGCGATCACGGTCACTCGAATCTCATCCTTCATCGCCTTGTCAACGACCATTCCCCAGATCACATTCGCGTCCTCATGGGCCTCCTTCTGGATGAGAGTGGTCGCCTCGTTGATCTCGCTGAGGGTCATATTCTCGCCTCCGGTGATGTTGATGAGAAGCCCCCGGGCCCCTTCAATCGTAATATCTTCAAGGAGAGGACTGGAGATGGCTCTCTGGGCAGCTTCGATGGATCGATTTTCACCAAACGCAATTCCCGTTCCCATTAAGGCCATTCCCGTTTCAACCATGACGGTCCGGACGTCGGCAAAGTCCAGATTGATGATCCCTTGGCCAACAATGATGTCTGAGATCCCTTTTGCGGCATGGAAGAGCACCTCATCTGCCTTTTTAAATGCCTCGATCAGAGTCATGTTCTTCCCGCTGATGCCCAGAAGACGCTGGTTCGGGATGGTGATGAGCGCATCGGCCGTCATCCTTAGATTGGCCAACCCTTCTTCAGCTTGCTTCATCCTTTTCTTTCCTTCGAAGTGGAAAGGTTTGGTCACGATCGCCACGGTGAGAGCGCCCATTTCACGGGCCACCTCGGCAATCACTGGCCCCCCGCCGGTACCTGTCCCGCCACCTAATCCGGCTGTGATGAAAACCATGTCCGCTCCTTTCAGAGCTTCTCGAATCTTCTCCACATCCTCAAGGGCTGCTTTTCTGCCAACCTCTGGGTTGGCCCCGGCTCCTAAGCCCTTGGTCAAATTTTCCCCTAATTGCAATTTCATAGGAGCCAAATTTGTCGCCAGCACCTGAGCATCGGTATTGGCTGCGATAAAGTCGACCCCGGAGAGTTCATAGGAAATCATAGTATTCAGGGCATTGTTTCCCCCCCCTCCAATTCCGATGATCTTCACCTTGGCGGCCAAATTTTTATTTTCGTCGAATTCGATCATTTTCCCCTCCTTTTTTTAAAATTGGAATAGTGGAACATTGGAATACTGGAATGTTGGGTTTTAATTCTACATTATTCCAACCTTCCATGATCCCATCATTCCATGATGTTTTAAAAGAATTCTCCAATCCATTCTCTCATTCGATGAGTGACCTTACTGAAGATATTTCCCTCCCCCACCTTAAACCGGCTCTGTCCTTTATGCCGACTTCCATAAAGGACCAGACCTACTCCTGTCGCATAAATCGGACTCGCGACCAGGTCGACCAGCCCTCCAATACCCACAGAGGTTCCTCTCCGAACGGGCAGGTTAAAAACCTGCTCCGCCAACTCTGGAATGCCTTCCAGGATGGCGCTTCCACCCGTGAGGACAATTCCGGAGGCAAGGAGATTGGCAAAGCCCGTCCGCACCACTTCATTATGAACTATGGTGAGAATCTCTTCGACTCTCGGCTCGATGATCTCTGCCAAGGTCTGCCTGGACAGGACACGGGGTTTCCTGCCCCCCACGCTGGGAACCTCAATGGTTTCATCCTTCCGAACCATCGCTGTCAAGGCACATCCATATCTTATTTTAATCTTTTCTGCTTCCTCCACCGGCGTCCGAAGTCCCATTGAGATATCATTTGTGATATGGCTTCCTGCTAAGGAAAAAATGGAGGTATGCTTGATTGCACCATTTGAAAAGATCACCAGATCCGTGGTCCCGCCTCCGATGTCGATGATGGCCACCCCCAAATCTTTTTCTTCTTGAGTGAGGACCGCTTCGCTCGAACCCAACTGTTCTAACACAATGTCATCCACATCCAACCCGGCTTTATTGGCACATTTGATGATATTCTGCGCAGAGGTAATCGCACCGGTGACGATATGAACCCTTCCTTCCAGTCTCACCCCGGACATCCCGACAGGGTCTTTGATCCCATCCTGATCGTCCACGATGAATTCCTGTGGAATGACGTGAATCACTTCCCGATCCATCGGGATGGCGATGGCGCTTGCCGCATCGATCACCCGCTTCACATCATTGGGTCCGATCTCTCTATTCTTCACGGCAATCACACCATGACTGTTAATCCCTTTAATATGCCCACCTGCGATCCCTGCATAGACAGAGGTGAGATGGTATCCTGCCATCAATTCTGCTTCTTCAACCGCCTTTTTGATCGAATGGACGGTGCTGTCAATGTTGATCACCACACCCTTCCGCAATCCCTTGGAGGGAAAAGTTCCGAGACCAATGATGTTGACTCCCCCATCAGACATTTCTCCAACGACAGTACAGATTTTCGTGGTCCCGATGTCCAGTCCGACCACCAATGCATCCTTCTTGCCCACCTTGTCATCACCTCCTTTCGAGTTTCCCCTCAGGGAATTTTTCTGATCACCATTCTTTCCAAATCACTGCAATCGATTGAGACTGCTGAAAATCCTCTTTTCCGAAAATCTGACCAGATGAGAGACAACCTTTTCAACTTCTCTCCAAAGTCATCCCACCCCATTCGGACCTCCACCCCTTCTGCTTTGGTGAAGCATTGAATACCAGAATTTTTCTCCATATGGATCTCAGATAATTCTTTGAGAGGTGGAACCTTTTCCTGCTCTACGATCTTTAAAAGCTCAAGGGCTTTCATGATCAAGCGTTTTGCCTCGACCGGTTCTTTTTCTAAAAACTGACGGGTTACTCCGGTGAGATAAGGGTAGTTGTAGTCATCCCGTTCTCCCACCGAAGAAAAAATCTCTCCATGGGTGTCGATATAGTAAAGTTCTCCCAATTGGATGATGGCCATCGGCTTTCTTTCTTCCACCTGAATCAATATCTTGTTGGGGAAAACCTTCCTCACACTCACTTGCTCAATCCAAGGATGGGACTCTAATCGTTTAACCACCTTCTTGAGGTTCACCGAAAAGAGGTTAGGCATTCCTTCCACCGCTGTGAGGGAATGAAGGGTCTCCCTTGCCATTTTTCGGCCCCCCTTCACCTCAAGCTCTCGCACTCGGAAATAGGGGTCTCCTAAAAGATGCCCATAAACCCAATGGCCTATAAAGAGGAAAAAAGAGAGAAGAAGAAGCTGAAAAGCCACCCGAATCGCCTTCTTCACCATCCTCTGAAATTTTTCTCCTCCCTTTTCCTCCGTTCTCACTTTCGGCCGGAGAAATTTTCTATCTCGCGTGGTAACGGCCTCTCCCATCTCTCCTCTATTCCTAATCCCCCCAGCCCCCCTTTCGTAAAGGGGGGGAGGGGGGATTATTCTATCTTCAATGACGCCTTCAATAGAATCCGTTCCACTAAGTCTTCAAAGGGGATGCCCGCATAACTGGCTGCTTTGGGTAATAGACTTGTCTCGGTCATCCCAGGCATAGTATTGATATCGATCACAAAAGGATTTTCATTTTCATCGGTCATCAAATCGACTCTGGCCACTCCCGAGCAACCCAGCGTTTGAAAGGCCTTGAGGCTTATTTCCTGGGCATAGAGATACTTTTCCCTTGAAATTCTTGCGGGAAGAATATATTGGGTTTCCCCCTTTGTATATTTCGAATGAAAATCGTAAAACCCGCTCTTGGGAACGATCTCAATCATGGGGAGAGGAATATCTTCAAGAATGCCGACCGTGATCTCTTTGCCTTTCATAAATTCCTCTATCAATATCTCCTCATCGTATTCCACCGCTTTTTTAAAAGCAGAGAGCAATTCCTCTTCCTTCCGGACAATGGAAATGCCGATCGTGGACCCTTCTCTCGCCGGTTTGACGACCACCGGTAAAGGAAGAGAAATTTTTTTCTGTAGACCTTTCTTGATTTCTTCCCGTTGAAGAACCTCAAAACGCGGGGTCGGGATCTTTTCGCAAAGGAAAAACTTCTTGGCCATAATTTTATGCATGGCCAATGCGCTGGCCAGGACATCTGACCCGGTATAAGGAATCCTCATCAACTCCAGCATCCCCTGAATGGTTCCATCTTCTCCAAATCTTCCGTGGAGCGCCAAAAAGGCACATTCGATCTTCCCCCTGACCAATTTCTCCCCGATATCCTCCCCGACATCGATGGCGGTAACCGTATATCCCTTCTCCGTCAAGGCTTTCAGAATAGCCTTTCCTGTCTTGAGAGAAATCTCTCTCTCCCGGGAAAGCCCCCCCATCATGACAGCAACCTTCTTTTTTTTAAGCGACTGATCCTTCATCGATTAACCACCCAAACTCCACAGTCCTTCTTCCGCAATTTCCATTCCCTGCCTGTTCGGTCCCCTGCTTCCCATGGCAGGCAGGGGCGGGGCAGGCAGGCGAAATTCACATTATGGTTCGCCCACCACCTTCACCTCCCTCTCAAGGGAGATGCCCTTTTCTTCATAGACTTTCTTTTCGATAAACTCCATTAAATAGATCACTTCTTCAGCCTTGGCTTTTCCCAGATTGATGATGAAATTAGCATGACGGTCTGAAACCATGGCCTGCCCTATCCGAAATCCTTTCAGCCCAACTTCCTCGATCCATTTTCCTGCCGGCCCTTCCTTTGGATTTTTGAAAACGGAGCCCGCGCTGGGAGAACCTAAGGGTTGTTTTCTCTTCCTCATCTCCGAATAAGATCTTACCCTTTCAAGGATCTCTTCTTTCTTCCCCTTCTTCAACCGAAACCGACCCTTAAGAATAATCCATGAAGGGGGGAGGGCTAATCCTCGATAAGAGAACCGAAGCCTCGAACGGGGTCTCTCGATGATTTCTCCACCTTCCTTCATCAAGGTCATGGAGAGAAGGACATCCTTCAATTCGGCGCCCCATGCTCCGGCATTCATCGCCAATCCTCCCCCTACTGTTCCAGGGATGCCGAAGAAGGGTTCTAGCCCTGTGAGTCCCTTCTGAATCGAGAATTGCACCAGCCGTTGAAGGGGGAGACCCGCTTCTGCCTCGACCACCTCCCCATCCATAGTGATCTTTTTCATTCCTCGAGTTAGATTGATGATCCATCCATGTACTCCTTTATCCCTTATGATCAGATTGGTTCCATTTCCTAAAATGAAAAAGGGAATTTTTTTTCTCCCGGCGAAACGAACCACCTTTTTTAATTCACTTTCATCCTTGGGAAAGAGGAGGCACTCTGCAGGTCCTCCCAATTGGATCGAAGTGAATTGCCTCATCGGTGCATCGAAAAGAACCTTCCCTTTGATTAACCCTGACGCCCATTTTTGATAATCCCGCATCATTTGATTGCAGATTGTAGATTTCGGATTGCAGATTTAAAAATCTAAAATCTCAAATCTGAAATCTTAAATTTTCTTAATTCAATCGGTTCACCAGCTCCTCGGATACCTGCCAGATATCTCCGGCTCCCAAGGTAATCACCAAATCCCCTGGGGCAATCCTCCCGAGGAGATGCTCAACGATCTCCTTCTTGTCATCTAAATAGGTTACATCCTTATGGCCATATTCCCGGAGCCCTTCAAAGAGAGCCTCTGCCTCCACGCCTTCAATCCGATCTTCTCCGGCCGCATAGATATCGGTAAGGATGAGCACATCGGCATCATAAAAAGCGGTGAGAAAATCTTTAAACAGGGCTTGAGTCCTGGTGTATCGGTGGGGTTGGAACACAGCAACGATCCTTTTCCCCCAACCCGTTCGGGCGGCCTTCAGCGTAGCCATGATCTCAACCGGATGGTGCCCATAATCATCCACAATGAGGATTCCCCTCTTTTCTCCTTTAATCTGAAATCGCCTCTGAATTCCGCTAAAATCGCGCAGTGTTTCCTGAACGACCTGAAAGGGAATATCCAGTTCAAAGGCGGCGGCTAAAGTGGCCAAAGCATTATAGACATTATGCTGCCCTGGCATTCGAAGACTCAGCCTTCCTATTTCCTGACGTCGATGGACGACGTCAAAAGAGGTGGAGAGCCCGTCGAAGACAATTTCTTTCGCCTGGAAGTCAGCTTGTGTGGTCAACCCATATGTGGTAAACCGCTTCTTTAACCTTGGGAGAAGACTCTGTATATTTGGATGATCAAGGCAGAGAACAGCCAACCCAAAAAATGGGATCTTATTCAAAAAACAGAGGAACGCCTCTTTGATCTCATCGATCCCTTTATAATAATCAAGATGCTCTGGATCGATGTTGGTCACCACGGCAACGGTGGGCATCAATTTAAGAAAAGAACCGTCACTCTCATCGGCTTCGGCAACCAAAAAGTCGCCCTGGCCAAGCCTGGCATTACTGCCAATGCTGTTCAGCCTTCCTCCGATCACGACCGTTGGATCGAGACCACCCGCGGCCAAGACAGTGGCAATGAGAGAGGTGGTCGTCGTTTTCCCGTGGGTCCCGGCGATGGCAACCCCGATTTTCATTCGCATCAGCTCTGCCAGCATCTCCGCTCTCGGGATGACAGGGATGAATCTCTCCTCGGCGGCTTCGACCTCAGGGTTGTTTTGGCGAATGGCGGAGGAGATGACCACAACGTCTGCTTCCTTCAGGTTCTCCCTCCGATGACCGTAAGAAATTTCACATCCCAAAGACTTGAGCCTTCGGGTAACCTCTGTCTCCTTGATATCAGAACCGCTGATGGTATAACCCAGATTGAGCAACACCTCGGCAATCCCGCTCATGCCAATTCCACCGATGCCTACAAAATGAATATGACGAATCTTTCCTCTTCGATACATCTTTCAAATCACCGTTTTTAGGTGGGAGGTTTGAGGATCGTCTCGCTGGGCGAGACTTGAGGCAAGATCTTTAGCCTCCAACCTTTAACCTTCTGCCTCCAACGACTTTCTAACCAAATCATAGCAGTGATCCACGATCTCCTCTGCTGCTCTCGGTCTCGCCAACCGTTGAATCGCCTCCTCCATCCTGGCCCGTTCCTCTGGGCGATCATAAAGGCGGAGAATGATTTGGGTCAACGATTGGCCGTTCAGCTCCACATCTGAAATCATTCTCGCTGCCCCGAGATCGAATAATTTTTTGGCGTTGATCCATTGATGATTGTGGGCTGCATAGGGATAGGGAATGAGAAGAGCGGCCTTTCCACAGACTGCCAATTCGGCCACCGTGCTCGCCCCTGATCGGCAGATGATCAGATCGGAGATCTGATAGTAAGTGCCCATGTCTTCAAAGAACGGTCTGACCAACGCATCAAACCCTTTCTCTTGATAACCTTTAGAAACAAAATCGAGATCATCTTTTCCTGTTTGATGAATGATGCTCAGGGAGGACTTTATCTTTTGAAGGTGGGGCAGGCCTTCCATCATCGCCTGATTGATCCGATGGGCCCCTGCGCTTCCCCCGAAGATGAGGAGGGTAAACTGATCTTTTTTCTTCATCCCTTCCCCAACTTTCTTCAGGGAGGTAAAAAATTCCTTTCTGATCGGATTGCCGGTCACAATGGTCTTCCCATCAGGGAAATATCTCTTTGCCTCTTCAAAAGAGACAAAGATTTGTTGACTAAACCATTTAAGAATGCGATTGGTCATTCCTGGCACGACGTTCTGTTCGTGGATCGCCCTCTTTATTCTCAGAATGAAGGCGGCCATCAGGGCCGGGCCGGAGGCATAGCCTCCAACCCCCAAGACGACTTGGGGTTCAAACTCCTTCAAGATCGATAAGGCTTCAGAAACGGCCACCGGTAGGCTCAAAATCGCCTTACATTGGTTCAGAAAAGATTTCCCTTTAATCGGTTTTACTTTAATCATTCGCAGCGGGAATTTCCCTCCTGGCAAAATGTTGGCTTCGATTCCCCTCTCCGTCCCGATAAATAGAACTTCATTGCCCTTCTCTCTTTCAATGAATGCCTCAGCAATCGCCATGCCCGGGAAAAGGTGACCTCCCGTTCCGCCTCCAGCAACCACACACCTCATCTTCGTTCCACATGGGTCGAAAGGTGAAGAAGTATTCCTACTCCCACACAATTGGCGACCAGCGATGTCCCTCCATAACTGACGAAGGGAAGGGTCAACCCTTTTGTCGGGAGGAGTCCCAAAACCACTCCCATATTGAAGACGGCCTGAAGGGAAATCATCAAAGTGATCCCCAGTGCCAAGTAGGCACCAAATCTGTCTCCAAGGGCAAGGCCGATCTGAATACCCCTGAGGGTCAGAATGAAAAAAAGGAGAACCACGCCCATGGCTCCAACCAAACCCAACTCTTCCCCGATGACGGAAAAGATGAAGTCTGTGTGGGGAGCAGGAAGAAAGAAGAGCTTCTGCCTCCCTTCTCCCAATCCCAATCCAAAAAAACCTCCGGAGCCAAAGGAGAGAAAGGATTGGATGATTTGGAAGCTGGTACCGTTGGGGTCCTCCCATGGTCGGATGAAACTCATCACCCTTTTATAGCGATACCCTACACTCATCAAAAGAGTGTAAGCAACCGGAATGGCAATCAAAAAAGCGCCAACCATATAAATCACCCTGGCACCGCTGAGGAAGAGAAGGAGAAAAACCATTGCCGTGAGAAAGAAAGCGGCTCCAAAATCGGGCTCCTTCATCACCAAAGCGATGACGAGGCCAGAGAGAAGAACTGTGGGAAGAAATCCAAAAGAGAAGCTTCGAATCTTCTCCTCCTTCTTGGCCAGAAAGTAGGCGAGAAAAACAACCAAACCCAACTTTGCAAATTCCGAGGGTTGAAAGGAGAAAGATTGAATCTTCAACCAGCGCATGGCTCCACCCGCTCGATGCCCGATCCCTGGGATCAATACGGCAATCAAGAGGAGGATGGAAAGAATGAAGATCGGATAGGCAAACCGTTTTAGATTTTCATAGGGGAGAAACATCATCAGGATCATGAGAACAAAACCGACCGCTGCATAAAGGGCCTGCCTCTTCAGAAAGTAGTAAGGATCCCCAAAACGGTCTCCAGCAATTATGGCGCTGGTGCTGTAAACCATCACAATTCCTATCCCCACTAAGGCAAGGGTTGCCATCAACAAAATAAGATCAAGCCTTCTTTTACCTTTTCCCATAACCCTGTTTGAAATTCTTAGTTTCTTCGGTTTCTCTGGTTTATTTGGTCAACCAAACGGACTAAAGAAACCAGATAAACTTATGCACTCCGTGATTAAAGTTTTTTGACGGCTTCTTTAAATACCTTTCCTCTCTCCTTGTAATCTTTGAACATGTCGAAACTC
>Ga0209592_1000519_pt1 | contig 11719 bp, 18 predicted proteins | sample PPLLak2March2015_2_FD_187251 | JGI IMG/M metagenome (GOLD analysis project Ga0209592, IMG submission 187251) | Freshwater sediment microbial communities from Prairie Pothole Lake near Jamestown, North Dakota, USA - PPLs Lake P8 Core (3) Depth... | ecosystem: Environmental > Aquatic > Freshwater... | reverse complement strand
TGGCGACGGCAGAAGAGCTCAATCAGCTGATGGCCTATGGTTACTTTGTATTTCATGATTTCCCAGCAGATCGTTTCAATATAGACCATATAATCATAGGCCCGGCAGGAGTGTTTGCCGTCGAGACGAAAACCCGATCAAAGGGCGCCCGGAAGGGAAAACAGGGGGCCACTATAATTTTTGAAGACTCCAAGCTTACTTTTCCAAATTTTCAAGAATCCGAATCGATTCAGCAAGCCAAGGACCAATCAAAATGGCTGCCTGGTTTTCTAAGCAAGAGTGTTGGGAAGCCAGTAGCTGTCAAACCTATCCTTGCAATACCCGGTTGGTTGGTTGAGAGGCGTACAAAGGACCCAAATATTATGGTCATTAATCCTAAAGAAGTAGCCCGATACGTAACTTCAAGCACGAGAGTATTTGATGAGCAGACGATCGGGCAGGTCAAGTACCAAGTGGAGCAGCGCTGCAGAATAGTTGAGCCTTACGAGCCATTTTCGTAAAAAATAGTTATTAAGTTGTGGTGTTGGCATGGGTGGCATGGGGATTAAACTTGACTTTTGACATTTTGAAAAAGCGGTGTCATCCATAAAATAGTTGGCCGTATTCAAAGAAAGGAAAGGGACGGGTCCTTTTTTTCATTGAGTGAAATTAAGGCACCAAAAGAGAACAAGCTAAAGCAAATGTTGTGAAACCACTCTGGCAGGATTATGAAAAGATACAAGAAGAAAATTGCTGATCGTTACGATGTATCTGGTTTGGTGGAGGCCCAGTTTGAACCAAGGTCCCGTCGTCGAGTTCTAAGAAATTTGCTTGGAATTAAAAGCAAGCGGGAGATGGATCGGAAAGAGGCCCAGGAACAACTGCGCGCTCTTCACGAGTTGATAAAGATTTACGAGAAAAACCACCGATTCACTGCGGCTGATATATGCCGAATTCACACAGAATATGGTTAAAACATCTATCCTTGGGCAGGAAGGTACCGGAGAGTCAACCTCACCAAGGATAACTTCACATTCGCCGCCGCAAGGGAGGTAGCGAAGTTGATGGAAGAATTCGAAAAGGGGCCTCTTCGTGATTTCACACCTTGTGGGTTCGATACGATTGAGAAGACAGTGGAAGCCCTTGCCGTGGTTCACACTGAATTGGTGTTGATCCACCCATTTCGCGATGGAAATGGGCGGGTGGCCCGGTTATTGGCTACCTTGATGGTATTGCAGGCGGGATTGCCCCCTTTGGATTTCAGCAGCCTGAAGGGATATAGAAGGAGGGCGTACTACGCGGCGATACGAGCAGGTCTGGATCGGGACTACAAACCGATGGAGGATGTTTTCAGCGGCGCGATCCGGAAGACTTTGCGGAAACGTAGGACCTAATGTGTTTATCAGAGACAGAAAGTGATTTTTCCAATTCGTTCCAATCCAAATGGACACCTTCGATTGCTGTCGAAGAGACAATTGTCTTGGCAAGTAGTGTCTCCCGCTGTTTTGAATCTCTGAGGTAAGAATTCGTATTAATCAAGGAATCTTTGCGCATAATTCTTATTAACACATTTTTGGCTTTCAGTCTATTCTGAACTGCGAAAGAAACGGCATTGGCTTAAATAAATAAGCATTTATGGTGTTACCTGTGACGAACTTCGCTATGTTCTCGATTCCAAAGATGATTACAGTTCGGATTTCCCCGGCGAAACCTTCCGCGTCCTGAAAGAGAAAGAGGAAAAGGAGTTCGGCGAATACCGCACTAGATGTTTTGTGCATGAGGCCTGGGCACCATAGAGTTGAGCATGAAGATTAAATTGAGGATACATTTTAGGCTCCTCTCCTCTGACTGAATTTTTCAGTCAAGCTCCTGGGCCTCGCTTATCTCTAAAATTACCACTAAAAATGCGATCGCAATTATCGTGGTAATTAGAAAAGGCAGTGGTGACATCCATAAGAAAGTTGGCCGTTCCAATTCCGCCCGCCGGCCCCGGTCCCGACCGTGGGCGGGGCAGGCAGGGAATGCGGATCTCGGGATTCGGAATTTAACTAACGTATTGGCCAATTAAGCGATTGGAGCATTACTAAGCTCAAGGTTCAAAGCTATTAGTTCAACGCTGGAAAGGGTTTCGATGAAAGGGTGTTTACCAAACGGTCTTAATGTGAGGAACATTTTGCAGGGCTCTGTCTTTTGTAATAATAGGGGAGTTAAGATATTTCCCTGTCGAAACAATTATTTTGTCGTGAAGTTCAGGAATATCTTTTAAGTCTACCATTTTCTGAAGAATTGAGTAATCAAGGGGAATCAGCACAAAATTCTCACTTTCATATATTTTTCTGAAGAGTTTCCTGAAGTCAAACGAGACTCGCTTCTTTCAAAGATAGCTAAGACCTTCCGCAATAACAATTGAAGGGATAAAGATGATATTTTCTCCTTTCTCACATTTTTGAAAAATCTCTGATGCCTTGGGACTTATTTTAGGGCTGTCGATGAACCACCAAAGGAGGGCGTGTGTATCGGTCACAAAGTTCATGAATTTTCTATAATCCTATTTTACCATATAGAGATTTCTTTGCAGAGGTGATGTCTTCTTCTGTAATATCCACATCTTTCAGGATACCCTTTAGCGAGATGACCTTTTTACCTGTGGGAGCAAGTTTTTTGAGCACAGACACTTTTAAACCCATGACCTCTTTCTCTATCGTCTCTATTTTTTGCAACATATCAACGGTGCTTTTGATAACGACCTGTTTCATGATATTCATCTCCTTTTAAAAAGCTATTCTTGTCAACAACTTACCATATAATAAGATTGTTGTCAAAAAATCGAGTGTGGGGGATGTGGGTTTAGGCTTAAATAAAAATAAGTATAATAGTGTTATCCGTGATGAATTTCGTTATGTTCTCGATTCCAAAGATGACTACATCTCGGATTTCCCCCGCGAAACCTTCCGCGTCCTCAAAGAAAAAGAGGAGAAGCAATATGGCGAATACCGCACCCGCCGCCTGTTCTTTGAAACACGGAATGGGCTGGGGGAGAGCCTGAATGTGTTCGATTAGGGCAAAGAGGTAGATCTCCAATTTTTTATTAGACATTATTCTTCTGACTGAATTTTTCAGTCAAAAAACCCCTTTCAGCCAATGCACCAAATCAGTTGATAAGATTCTCACCTTTTGATAAAATTGTATAAGAATTCAAAGCAAAAGAACCATGATTTGCTCAGAGGGGCTTGCATTGAAACTCCCCAATTATGAGAATGCAGTTATTTCTGAGACAAAAATCACAGGTTATTTGCTCTCGACCAAGCACCGCGACGGCCGCAGTAAAGCAGAATTTTTTGCGCGATTGGGTTTTTCTTCTGACGGATAGGAGGATCTTGTCAAAGCGATGTTACGCCATGCCGCTGAGAATGAGGTTGCAAAGATCGAGGATTCTCCATTTGGTACTCGATATATTATTGAAGGGGTGTTATTGGCACCGAACCGAAGAGGGGCTGTGGTTCGATCGGTATGGTTCATTGAGACGTGAGGGGAGATTCCGAGGTTCGTCACTGCATACCCATTGCAGAGGGGGATCTAATGGCGAAAGAATTGGAAAGTGTCGTTTTAGCAACTGACCTGCGGGAGTATGGGCTTAAGCAAGGCGATATCGGAACGATAGTTTTGGTCCATGGTGACGGGAAAGGATATGAAGTGGAATTTATGACTCTCGATGGTGAAACAGTGGGAGTTATTTCACTGCTTCCTTCCCAAGTTCGTCCGATTGGCCGCCGAGAGATTGCTCATGCCAGGTCAGTGACGGCTATTTAGTCCGTTTCGTATCGAACTTTTCGCATAGTACGCCAAACGTTATGGCCTCATCCGTGACGACCTTCGTTATATTCTGGATTCCAGAGATATCTATGACCCAGATTTCCCGGTGGCCCCCCGCGTCATAGAAAAAGACAGGGGTTGGGAAGTAAATCGTGTGAGCCTGTAATTGAGGGGAAGGAGCCAGTTTCTCCACCAGAATAGCGAGTCAGAATTAGCCATGGGAAGGAGGCCGAACATGGTTAGCTCAAATCAAAAATACCGGATAGAGAAGGATTCTATGGGCCCTGTAAAAGTTCCGAAAGAGGCTTATTATGGGGCTCAGACTCAGAGGGCCGTTGAAAATTTCCCCATCAGTGGCTGGCGATTCCAGAGGGAAATGATCCATGCCGTTGGCCTTATCAAATTCGCCTCTGCAAGGGCGAACTTTAATCTGGGGCTTATGGAAAGAAGGATGGCAAGGGCCATTGAGAAGGCTTCAGTGGAGGTCATGCAGGGAAGATGGGACGACCAGTTCGTTGTCGATATCTATCAAACGGGCTCCGGAACCTCCACCAACATGAATGCCAATGAAGTCATCGCCAATCGGGCCAACGAAATCTTAGGGGGTCAAAAGGGGATTTACAAACCGGTTCATCCGAATGACCATGTCAATCTCGGACAATCGAGCAATGATATCTTTCCCTCTGTCATCCATATCGCCGCTATAAATCTTCTCCAAAATCAAATGATACCTGGACTAAAAAACCTTCACCATGCATTAAGAACAAAGGAAAAAGAGTTCCGCCCGATCCTTAAAATTGGACGGACTCATCTCCAAGATGCGACCCCCATCCGATTGGGCCAAGAATTTGGAGGATATGCCCGCCAGGTCCAATTAGGCATCCGCAGAATTCAAAAAGCGATGGAATCCCTTTACGAACTTCCTTTGGGAGGGACGGCCGTTGGAACAGGAATGAATACCCATCCCCTCTTTGCGAAGAAAGCCATTTCCATCATCAATGAAAAGACGGAAGAGCATTTCCGTGAGTCGGTTGACCATTTTGAATCTCAAGGAGCGAAGGATGCTCTGGTAGAGATGAGTGGAGCCCTGAAAACGGTCGCCGTCAGTTTGATTAAAATTGCAAACGATATCCGGTGGATGGGTTCCGGTCCCCGTTGTGGCATTGGTGAAATCCGGCTCCCAGAAACCCAACCTGGCTCTTCCATCATGCCTGGCAAGGTCAATCCTGTCATTCCAGAATCCCTGGTCCAGGTCTGCGCCCAGGTGATTGGAAACGACTCAGCCATCACTCTGGGGGGCCTCGGTGGCCATTTCGAACTCAATATGATGATGCCATTGATTGCTCATAATCTCCTCCAATCCATTCGCCTCCTTTCTAACGCCACCTATAATTTCTCTCTGAGATGCATCAAAGGACTGGAGGCGGACCGGGAACGATGTGAGGAGATGATCGAAAAGAGCCTGGCCCTCGCCACGGCTCTTACGCCAAAGATTGGGTATGACCATGCGGCGAGAGTGGCCCAAAGGGCATATGAAAATCGGAAGACCATTCGCCAAGTGGCGCTGGAGGAAAAACTCTTTTCAAAAGAGGAATTATCGCATCTTCTCGATCCCCGTTCCATGACTGCTCCAATGAAGACGACCAAGAAGAGAAAATGAGGCCACGGCTTTTCAGGTTTTGACAGGCTCCTTTTGGAGATTTCTGAAAAAGTCCAGAAATCCCTGATTAGAGAGCGAAAGGTATTTTTCCAGAGCTCTTTTTCGAAACCCTTGACAAGGTGGAACCGGATGACCATCTTTAGTTCGGATAATAGAGGGGTTGTTGATAAGTTGCTGAACAAAGAAAGGGGTGATTGATAATGTATTTTATTACGATATCCGAAATGTCTGGTACCCATGGTGAAAAGATTGCAAGGCAGGTGGCCAAAAAATTGGGCTACACTTTCTATGGCGAGGAGGAATTTTACAAGGCCGCCGATGAAATGGGGTTTCTCGACGATGTGAAAAAACTGAATGAAAAGGGCCCCACCTTACTTGAAAAACTCTTTAGCGAGAGGCCAAAAATCTATCTCAACCGGTTGCAGTCCGTCATCTTGGAGGTGGCGAAAAAGGGCGATGCCGTCTTTTTCGGAAGAGGAAGCCAGCTTCTGCTCCATTCCTTCGATTGCGCCTTTCATGTCCTGTTGACGGGCTCCAAGGAGAAGAGGGTCCAGAGGGTGATGGAAGAAAAGCATGTGAGCCGGGAAGTGGCTGAGCAGATGATCCACCGATCCGACCACGACAAAAGAGGTTTCGTTAGATTTGCCTTTGATGAAGACTGGCTCAATCCGCAACTCTATGACCTGCTTCTAAATGTGGATAAGTTAAGCTTCGATTCGGCCGTAAGAATTATCGTCGATGCAGCCAAATCGGATGAGATCAAAGCATGCGGGAGAGATTCCGTAAGACTACTTGGAAAACTTTCCCTTCAACGAAAAGTCGAGTCCGCTCTCCTAGAAGCTGGCGTCGTGAACCCCCATCTATTTGTGAGCGTAGAGAACTCCAATACCGTTCGTCTTTATGGGATGGTAAATTCGTCGGAGGAAAAGGAAGCGGTCGAAAGAGTGATCAAGGGAATCAAAGACAGTAAGAAGATTGCGAATGATCTGGTGGTCTTCAAAGGCTCAATGGGTGCCTGAAAAAATTGATCGGATGGCAGGTCGATGAGGCGCAGTTTCGAAAGGGGGCTGCCCGTTTTATTTTCCGCCATTTCTTCTAATCGCATTTCTCAACAGGATCCTCCGTTCCTATTGAAATAATCGATTAGACATTTCCGTCTATCCAAATTCTTAATTTTAAACTTTAGGCATTTTAGTTCACTTTAGTCATTTTATATAAATCTTTGTTCCATCATTCCAATTGCGGTTTTGTTTTCTCTCTATTCCATCGATAGGCAAAGAGAGCGATTCCTCCAATGATCATAAAAAAAGTGAGAATCTGGCCCGTCGTAAAAGGGCCGAGGATGAAGCCTAGGTGGGCATCCGGCTCTCTGAAAAATTCCACAAGAAAACGAAATACCCCGTAAAGGAATAGAAAGATTGCCAAAAGTCCTCCCGTCGGAAGTTTCTTATCTTTCATAAGCCATAGGATTAAGAAAAGGACGCCGCCCTCCAATGCACTCTCATAGAGCTGGGAGGGATGGCGGGGAAGAGTGCCTCCTTTTGGAAAGATCATTCCCCAAGGAACTTGAGTCACCCGGCCATAAAGCTCACCATTGATGAAATTACCAATTCTTCCTAAGCCCAATCCAATGGGGGCAGTCACAATGACGAGGTCTGCAATCTTCCAGAAGGATTTCCTATTCCTCCAAGAGAAAAGAACACCCACGAGGAGAACACCGATCAGACCTCCATGAAAGGACATGCCCCCATGCCAAATGGCAACAATCTCAAACGGGTCAGCGAGATAGGCCTTGAGATCGTAAAAGAGAACATATCCCAATCGGGCTCCGATCATTAGACCGAGAATGAGATAAAAATAGAGATTCTCCACCTCCGGTCTCGAAAGGTCGACATCCTTCTTTTTCATTTGATACCGGACGAGCAGATAGGAAGCGAGAAATCCAAAAACATACATCAGCCCATACCAACCCACCCGAATGGGGCCCACTTCGAAAATAACCGGATCAATATTGACCTTCATCCTTGTCTCCTTATTGTTATTTTTTAATTCTATTTAAGTTTGAATAAAGATTCAAGATATTTTAATTGAACATTGAGAAGTAAAATCGGTATCCAGTTGACGTCATACAAAAATTTAGGTATATTTTTAAAATTATGAACGAGATCTCCAGGAAACAGCAGATTCTACAAGATTTAAAGAAATTCGTCCTGTCGAAGGCCACGATCATTTATATCGTCTCGGATGAAGAGGATCGGATGGAGGGGCTTCTTAAAGAATTATCAGCCACTTTTCAACCCAAACCTAAACTCTTCATCTGGAATCCCTTTCAAGGTTTAATCGGAGAAAACGAGAAAGTTGAAAATTCGAAAACCTCTTTTGAGGCTTTGGACAAAGTGATCCAACGATCAGAACAAGCCATCTACCTCTTCGAGGGGCTTCACGCCTTTCTTAAAGCGGATCCCCTGGTCGCGAGAAAATTGAAAGACCTTCACCGCGCCCTCCGTAATCGTTATTCCACCCTGTTCATCATTGCACCTTCCCTGGTCGTTCCGGAAGAACTTCGCCGGGACATGATCGTTTATGAACTTCCCATGCCGGATGGGACGGAGGTGGAGCGAACCCTCATGGGCGTGATCTCCGGTAGTCCTCATGCCTCGAGTCTCACCGAATCCTTAACCCCAGCATTGAAGGATCAGATGATCAAGGCTGCCCTGGGACTCTCTCTCGATCAGGTCGCCCGAGCCTTCCGGAGCGCCCTGATTGGCAGGACGACGGTTGATTCCTCTCTCATCGACGCCCTCTTGGATGAAAAGGGACAGCTCATCAAGAAGTCAGGAATTCTCGCCTTGGCCAGGCATCGACCCTCCCTGGACGAGATCGGTGGGTTGGAGAATTTGAAGGATTGGTTGAGAAAAAGAGGCCGTGTCCTAGACAGCGAAGGAAGGGCCTTCGGTCTCGAACTCCCCAAGGGAGTCTTGATCACGGGAGTTTCCGGATGTGGGAAAAGCCTCTGCGCCAAAGTGTTCGCCTCCTATTGGGGAATCCCTCTGCTCCATCTCGATATGGCGAGGCTTTACGATCGAACGGTGGGAGAACCCGAGGAGGCCTTGCAGGTGGCCCTCCGAACAGCAGAAACGGTTGCGCCCGCTGTCCTCTGGATCGATGAGATTGAAGCGGGGATCAGCATTCAAAGCCAGAAGGCCGGAGGAGGAACGCAATCCCGGGTCTTTGCCTCCTTCCTCACCTGGATGCAGGAGAAGACGGCCTTCGTCTTTATCGCGGCCACGGCCAATGTGATCGAGCTTCTTCCCCCAGAGGTGTTGAGAAAGGGGCGTTTTGATCAGATCTTTTTTGTCACCTTACCCCATGCGCAGGAGAGAAAGTCGATCTTCTCCATTCATTTGAAGAAGAACGGCGCCGATCTAACACACATCAATCTGGATATGTTGGTGAAGGTGACGGAAGGGTTTAATGGTGCTGAAATCGAGCAGGCAGTGAACGGGGCAATGATTGAAGCCTTCAATGCGGGACGAGCCTTGAACGAGCATGATATCATCATCGCCGCCGGGAATATCGTTCCCCTTTCCACGACGATGAGAGAGGAAATTGGAAGGATGGAACGCTGGGCCTATAACCGAGCGATTCCTGCCTCCAGAAGTTAAATCAACCCTTCGGCCCGCCAGCCAAAGGGCAGAAAATAGCTCAGGGTTGACCCTGAGAGGGGTCACTCTACCTTATCTTCAAAAAAGAACTTTAGCACCATCGAACGGGTCAATAATCCTCTTTGTCCTCCTCGTCATCATCCTCCTCTTCCTCTTCTTCGTAATCCTCTTCCTCTTCTTCCTCCTCCTCCTCCTCTTTTTTCTTCCGTTTCATTTTCAAATTGATCTTCTCCAGGCTATCATCCCCGAGATCATCGATCACCTCGTTAAAAAACAAGGCGAGGGAGACCACGTATTCTTCCGGCAATTCCCGAAACCACTCCAGGACTTTTTCAGCCATCTCCATCTTCTCGCTGGTGGATGAACCCTCGATGAGATCGATCGCCTTACGGTAATGCTTATTGAATGCCTTGATCATAGAACTCTTTTCACCTCCTGATGAACATTTTGCCTCATCCTCCGTTGCCCATAAACATTATACTTTCCTAATGGCTTGTCAACAATAAAAAAGAGAGTTCTGAAAAAGTCCAGAGCTCTCTGATGACACGCCTGCCTGCCCCGCCCACGGTCGGGACCGGGGCCGTCAGGCAGGGATTAGGAACCGATGACACAGATACCGGAGGTCTCCGATATCATTTCAAGCACTTCTTCAGAGACCCCAAGAAGGGTGAGAGATGAAAATTGATTTGAAAGGTTCAACGACTTCTCAATGAATTCGAGTGATCTTGACACCGATAAAGGGCATCTGAGAAACATAATCCTTTAGCAAAACCTTTTTCACCCTTCCCCCTCTCTCTTTGGTTCCGCTCGCATGGATGAGATACGCTTCTTGATCCTGTTCGACCTTGACGATCCCTATATGACCGACCATTTCTCCAAGTTTTCTTTCCTCAGGTTTTTTTATGAAAAAGACGATGTCCCCGCTTCTTAATTTCCTGAGCCCTCTGTAAAGTTCATCGGGCAAAAGGATGTCTACAAAATCCTTTCCTCTTGAACCCTTTATTCTAAGGGTATTCCCAATGTCGAGTGTGATCTCGCTCCCCCACTTCCCGCTCGTAATCATGTCCTCCCCATACTCGAAACGATCCTCATAGTTTGAAACTTTGCCCTCTCGGAGGATCCCTTTCGAATGAAATCGTTTCTCCAGTGCAACTTGAATGGCTTCGGCAGGAGTGTGACTGATCGCTAGCTCCGCCGCCCGAAAGGTCAAATACATGCAATCGACTCTTTCATCCGCTACAATGGCAGCTTTCGAGACATATTCTCCCAAGGGGTCTTTATCATAAGGCGTGCCCATAAATTGTTCGGCCCAGAAGGCAACCCTCTCTCCGACAGGCCTCTTCATCAAAAGAGTTTGAAATTTCTGAATCTCTTCCTCCGTGAGGGCAAAAGAGGTCCCGAGGAACAGAAAGACCAGGAAAGGGATGAAAAGGGCTTTGATTGTTTTTAGTCCAATTCCGTGCATTAAGAACTTTCTCATCGCTTAAACAGTAACACCAGTTTACCCCGTTAGAAAGCCCCAGCATTTATGCCGGGGATGGTAGAAATGAAAGCATCAGCTCCTTAATGAGGGCGGGGTCAAAGCCCCGCCCTTTCTAACGGAGTTTACTTCATGATCCATTGACTCGCAAGGGAATTGTAAGATGGAGCGTGAGGCAGGATCAAATATTATTTATCTGGAAAGATCACTTTACATTTTAGGCCCGCCGGGAGCCGATGGTTCGGGTTTGGCAACTCTAAGCGAACCCCAAGGGTGCCACTTGCCGCATCAATGACTCGATCAACGATCTTCACCTCAGCCATATATTGCCCGCCTATGGGAGCCTCCGGGATTACTTTTGCCCTCATTCCAATCTTAACGGAAGGAAGGAGATTCACCGGAAGGATGACCTCCACATTGAGAGGATCGATCTGGGCCAGTTTCAATATGGCTTGATCCTCAATGTACTCTCCCGGAGATAGCGAAATCCGATCGACCACAGCCTCCCATCGCTGATCTGACTTTGGACACTGTCTGCCAATTTAAATTTTATTTCCTAGGGACCAATGGTTCACTTCCTGGTCCAGTTTCCGTATTGATCTTGGATCCACCAACCTTTTTTGGCTGAATCTCGCCTGATGGCGGCAAATTGCTCTGTAGCCTGAGGCAGGACTTGTTTCAGATTTGATTCATTTTCGGGGACCCGGTTGATCCGGATGATTGCCCGAGCCATTCCATTGATGACTGTCCGTCGATTTCCATTTTCCATATCGACGAGTCTCCTGCTCTCTGGTGTCATCAACTTTTCATCCCGGACTACCAACAAACCGTCCTTTCCCTCTCCTACGGCGCCACTATCCCTCAATTTGTCAATTTGCGGTAAACGCGCGCCCTGATCCTTCCATAGGCTATGGGGACTTGCCCATTGATCGGCCCAAATCTCAATCATGAGTTTATGAATTTAGCTTTACTTGGCACTCCAGTGGCGATATCTTAACCTGACAGGACAACAACGTTGACCGCATCCTGGGGTGATGCTATAATCGCTCCGCGAAAAGCAAAGGCCATGGGCGTACTAAAAAAGGAGCAGCAAGCGCTGCTCAAAGAAGAGCGGAGAATAAT
>Ga0209592_1000516_pt1 | contig 11723 bp, 7 predicted proteins | sample PPLLak2March2015_2_FD_187251 | JGI IMG/M metagenome (GOLD analysis project Ga0209592, IMG submission 187251) | Freshwater sediment microbial communities from Prairie Pothole Lake near Jamestown, North Dakota, USA - PPLs Lake P8 Core (3) Depth... | ecosystem: Environmental > Aquatic > Freshwater >... | reverse complement strand
TTGCAAATGGCAATACAGCAATGGTTTTATCGAAATCTGCAGTGATGTTCTGTCTCTTTTCGCCACGAATGAAGTTAAATAAAAGCAACGCTGTTATCATAACCGCGCTGATAATTGTTGCTATCTTCCAACCGCCTGATTTTGCTTTGTTTGTGAGGCTATTTTGCCCGGTTAATTTAGCCGGTTTTGTTTTACTGACTCCGGCTGGTGTTATATCATACACCCACGACAGAAAAATTGCAATGAAGAAACCAATGCATAGGAGAACAATTACCAGCGCTTCGGTTCCGTCAGGAAGCTGCAACGGCTCCGCGACCATGTCAACAAGCTGAAGGATTACAAAAGCAATTGCAGCATAGACTGTTATAACATGAATTACCTTGCGTCTTTTTAGTTCCTTCCAGAACTTTTCAAGGTTACCGGGATTCTGAGGCATTGTTATTTACATAAGTTATGGTATAATCTAGATTCAACATTTGATAATCTTAATATAAACTACTGTGAGCCATAATTGTTCAATGTTCTCCGGCATATGAAAATGACTTTACAATTTAACTTCACAGGCAACTGCCGCATCCTTTTTTATTGTAAATTACCTCTTAAATTGACCCTAATTAGTAACCATATCCGTCATGAAAAAGTTCCTCATCATTTTGTTAACGTCAACTTTATTTTCCTGTGATACAGGTAAAGAAACCATTGAGGATAATTTATTGACTTTCAGACAATTTCCCCTTACTGTCCCTGAACATAATTCACTTATGTCACAATGGGAAAAGAAAAATGTTCTCGATACCAGGCTTATAGATAATATGGAAACTGAAACGGGATGGAAGGTAACCGGTATAGGTGAGATGACCTACACAACCGATCGTTCAAAGGATGGTAAAAAATCCCTTCGCTTTCGTACCTCGCTGCGTGATGAAGAACATTATAAAAGAAACAGGACAGAATGGGGTTCACTAAGCGGCACCCAGGGAGGCAATGCTTCTGTAAAGCTGTTGTTTTCAGAACCTCAGGATTGGTCGGACTACAACCGTATCTCATTCTGGGTTTACGTGCATCCTGCTGATATGATGACCTATTGCCTGTACCTGCAAATTGAAAACGAAGGTACTGTATACAATGCCACAACGCCCCGAAACGATCATTTCATACAGGACCTAAAGCCCGGAGAGTGGAATCATGTGCTGTTTGAAATACCTCACCTGAAAAGGGACAGGATCACCGAATTCGAAATAAATCAGATGCTTATCGGACATAATCCTGAAGAAGAAGGAATTGTAACGTATGACATCGACAAGCTGGAACTCCAGAAAGTGGACACTGATCAGTACGAAGGATGGAAAGTTGCACCCGGCACTATTTCCTTCAGCCATATCGGATACAGACCCGGCGATAAAAAGGTAGCTATGGCCGGTAACGGGGCCGGAAATGTTTTCCAGCTGGTGGACAGGAATGATAAAATAGTTTATTCAGGAGATGTCAGAATAATCGAAAATGAGAAGGGAGAGTTTCGCCAGATGGACTTCTCTGACTTCACTGTCCCGGGAATATATGCTATCCGTACCGGGGACCTTGAATCGGGCAGATTCCCCATTGACCAGAACATCTGGCTACAGCCTGTTTTCAAAGCAATTAATTTTTTCTTCTGCGAGAGATGCGGATATAGTGTACCGGGCATTCACCTCGAATGTCACAAAGACTGGCAGGGATTCAGGGGAGATGAGAAAAAGATAATAAACGGAGGGTGGCACGATGCGGGTGATCTGTCGCAGGGATCGTGGCGGACTGCAATGGCGACCCTAGCAATGATGAATAACCTTGAAAATCTTCAGGATAGAAATGATGTGACTGAACTGGCTGACCGGATAAGGAGTGAAATAGCCTGGGGACTTGAGTGGCTGCTCAAAACCCGTTTTGGAGATGGTTATCACATGAGTTTCAGCGTCATGCGCATTTATACTGATAACCAGGTCGGTACAATTGATGATGTTGTTTCCCCGGCACGTAATGTCCCCTGGGAAAATTTCCTTGCTGCGGCTGTTCAGTGCAAAGCTGCGGTTATGCTTGAGAAGTCACATCCTGAACTTGCCATGAAATCACGCACCGCAGCACTTGAAGACTGGCAGGCTGCTTTCAGTTCACACAATAAATGGGACCAGGCTGATTACAGGGAGGCTTCATGGGGAGCTACCTCATCTTTGCTCCTCGCAAAAATGACAGGTGATGGAAAGTACAGGGAATATGCTGTTATGTTTGGCAAACTGCTGGTCAGCTGCCAGGAACAACAATTCATTGACGGGATTCCCATTACCGGGTACTTTTACGAAAACACCGGCCATGAAAGAGTAATTCACAATCTTCATGCTGCCTTTGAGGAAGCTCCTTTAATTGCCCTCAGCATGCTGTGCAGGGAATTACCGGATCATCAGGATTGGATGGACTGGTACAGCGCGGTAGTGCTTCACAGCGAATACTTCATGAAACGGGGAAGCCTTATCGCGGCTCCATATTACCACCTGCCTAATTCAGTCTGGAAAGAATCGGATATCCTGGCGGAGAAAGATTCGGCTGTCCGCAGTGATATGTTGCGTCAGTTCAATGATGGCAGTCGTCTTGGTTCTCAGTATGTACTCAGAACATTTCCGATATACCGCGATGGATTGTTCCATGGCAATACAAATATCCAAATGTCATCAGCATGGGCGCTGGCAGAAGCTTCCCGCCTCCGTAAGGATCCTGAAGGCATGTTACTGTTGGGTAAACAGCTGGAATGGATATTCGGAGCCAATCCATTCGGCCAAAGCCTGATGTATGGTGCAGGATACCGGTTTGCACCGCATTTCGCCTATTGCCTGAAGGACATTATCGGATCATTGCCAGTCGGAATGGACTGCATGAGTGGCGACATGCCCCACTGGTGTGCAACAAATACTGCAACCAGCAAGGAGATATGGGTCGAACCGGTAAACCGCTTCCTTGGTGCAGTATCCATTTATGCAGCTGACGGAAAAATCCCCTATCCGGGAAAATCGGAAACAAAAGGTACAGATTTAATAACAAAAGCTTCCGGAACCGATGATGGGACAGTTAATATTAATGTCACAATAACCGGTTCCGGTAGCCACACCATTGATCTGAAGACCTTTAATGCAGCAGCAGATACGGGAAGCCGGAAGTTTGAACTTACAGGCAACGGGACGGCTGAAACAACATTTATACTGAAAATTGCTGATAAAAATAAGCCATATGTTGCTGTGATCACACTCGACGGCGATCCGGAATCGAAAAAAGAGATAGTTGGGTCATTTATTGACTTTGTTCCAGATAAATAATTTAAATCCAAACAACCATGCAAAAATTTGCTGTTTTATACCTAGTCCTCTTTTCTGTTCTGATACTCTCCTGCCACAGAAACAAAGCTGCAGATGATAAAGGAGTTAAGGTGATGGCTTATTACTATACCCGCTGGGCAGATTTCAAGCCTCAAACCCTTCCTTATGACAAACTGACTCACATCATCTTCTCTTTTACCGAGGTGATCGTTAACGAAATGAAGTTCCCGGATGATTCCTTGGGACTTATGCTGAAAAAGCTCGTTGAACAGAGGAAAAAGCATCCGCACCTCAAAGTCATGATAGCCTGCGGAGGATGGGGCGGATCGGGAGGATTTTCAGAAATGGCCAGAACACCGGAGAACCGCAAACAATTCGTACGAAGCGTAGTGAAGTTTATAAAAGAATATAAGCTGGATGGGCTCGATATCGACTGGGAATACCCGGGCATGACCGGTATCGGAAATCCTTATATTCCTGAGGATAAAGAGAACTTCTCAGCCCTTATGTGTGAACTCAGGGAAGGTCTGAATGAGATCAGTGAACATCAGGTCCTTACTTTTGCAGCAGCCGGATGGGAAGAGTTTTTCAATCATATTGAACTTGATAAAGTAATGCCGTGCATAAATTATATCAATGTAATGTCGTATGACCTTGCCGGAGGAGGCGATCCTTTTACCTCACATCATACAAACCTTGGATGGATAAGGATGGAAAATATTGTAGGTACACCGGCTTCTTTAAAGATGATTGAAGAGGGTGATTCCACAAAGCCATTTTCAACCGAGAAGATCGTTTCATTACTTATCAATAAAGGTGTAAATCCTGCCCAAATAGTTATCGGCTCCAATTTTTCCGGGAGAGCATGGCAGGGTGTACCACCTGAGAACAATGGATTATATCAGCTTAATGGTGGTCGCTGGAGAGGTCGCGCAGGTTATGCCAGGATAAGGGAAGAAATGGAGGATAAAAACGGTTTTATCCGCTACTGGGACTCCATAGCCAAAGCCCCATACCTCTACAGTGCGAAAGACAGCGTTTTTATAACCTATGATGATACAATGTCGGTCAGGCTAAAAACAAAATATGCAGCTGAAAACGGACTTGGAGGAATTATGTTCTGGCAGCTCGGAGCAGATGCTCCGGTGGATGGACTTGTGGATGCAATCCATGCTGAAAAAGTGAGGCACAATAAAACTGAATGATATAAGAACAGAGTACTTCTTTAATTTTAGACAGAGATACCTGGTCAGCAGGAATGTAGAGAACAGATGGTATTTACTATAGACTGAATGCGAGAATGCAATATCATTCCCGTGTAATTATATACCACAGTGTCTTATGCCGGGCACCAATATTTATAACCTGGGCTCCTCCTTTTTTGCCAACCTTTAATTCTGTGAGCTGATTGCCTGCCGGGTCCAGTGCATGCACGGAAAATTTATCCATATCCCTGAATATCAACCTGGCAGGAATTCCTTCGGCTCGTGTCGGCGCTTCACCCCAATCGCCACCGAGAGTGGTAAACTTCTCATCCCATTTCCAGTTGGTATTCTCCACCCTGCCTGCTGCTACCAGCAAAATCCTTGAAGATTCTTCCAGAGGTTTTCCATCGAGCGCCGTCAGTGTTACAGTTGCCCAGTTATACCTGGTTGTATCCATCTGAACAGAAACTGTACCCAGTTCAATATCCTTCCCTCCTATATAACCTATTGCTGCCCTGGCTGCCGGAGCATTTATTTTAAATACCGCATTGATCGAATCCCTGTTGTCCCACTCCAGCTCTCCTGTTTCGCTAACCCATGGGCCTTCCGGAACGCTCACTGGTTCAGACAACTTAAGTTCAGCCGCCTGTGTATTTACACTTATCGGATGAAGCAACGCAAGGGCATTTACAGAGCCTGCCGCATCCCATATATAGTTCATATTCGTGACATGAAGCTTAAGTTTGTCTCCTGTTTTTACAAGTTCTCCAATTACCGATTCTTTCGGCAATCCAAGCTGAACATTATGTTCTCCGGGTCTGACTGCGCCCATCCTGAACATTACTGCTCCTGCAGGTACAAATATCTGTTTCAGGGGATGGCCATTCAGTGCGAAGAAACCAGGTATCATCCCTTTATCATACGGAGTTCCACAGGCGAACTGGTAGATACCGTCAAAATCCTGAAAAGCTGAAAATGAGTTTAGCATTGGATACATTTCAGCAACAAAAAAACTGGGGGCAGGATGATCGTACTCGCTGATTGTCAGAGGCATTCCGGCTACACGATGTTGTCCGAAACGAGGCAGGGTCCCTCCCATTTTGTCAGAAACCATTGATGAGTTCCTGATTCTCCAGTCAGTTCTCGACCAGCTTCTCCCAGGAAAATCGGGGTGTTCCCAGTAAGAATGCATATCGATGAAATCGGCATAAGAGGACTCCCTCAGAATACCTGCAATACCGCTGTAAGAAGCCTGGGTTTCGCTGACCAGTGCTTTAACCTTAAGTTCATTCCTGAAATAATCGGTCATTTCTTTTGCATATGCCATCTCCGTGTCAACCAGAAAACTCCAGAGTGCTTCCTTCCGGACTTCCGTTGAGCCATTGTCATAATTGGTTATGATCGTAAAAAGATCACTGCCTGCAATGTTCTTTTTATAATCCGGGTGAGAATTCAGCCATTCGTTCCATAGCCTGGTCAGTGCTGCTTTGTGTTCCCTGTTCAACTGAGGCAGTAAAGACCAGCTTGAGAGAAGTGAATTTTCATTGTTTACCTCAACAAATGCGACAGCAGGCTCTTCGGTATAGGTCGTCCTGGTATAAGGATTCTTGTGTGTAAGCAGCATTTTTGCATAATCTTTCTGCTTCTCAATATATGGCCTGTAAAACTGGTCAATGGTTTTCCCGTAATTGAACTGCTCAATCCCCTTGTAGTCCATTCCGGGGTAATTTCCTGAAACATGAGTATTTATATTCGTGTAAATACCATGCATTTTCAACTGGTAAATAAGCCAGTCAAGCTTATCCAGCTGATCCGGATCAAGCGACTTCTTCTCCTTATCCCATATGCCGCCCGGTGCAGATTGATTGTCCATATGATGGAATCTCATCACGTTCATCCCCAGTTTCCTTAAACGTGCTGCCAGGGCAACTGCGGTTTCTTTATCAGGAAAACACGACCCAAAAGTCAGATTGGTACCGAAGAATCGGATTTTTTCCCCGTTCCCGTCGGCAAAATGTCCATCTTTCAGAGTAATATAACCTGCTTTTCCTGCGGGTTCCGGATTCAGGAATGACATGTCAACCACAGTAGCAGAACTGTCAAGATCAGGAATAACAAATTCGAACCATCCGTATTCGCGGGTCTCATCAGCCCTCTGGCAGGCTGTCATAAGAAGTATAACTGATACAGATACAAGAAGATTGTACCATCTTAAATGTTTGATATCATCTCTTTTCATAGCAGTAGTGGTTAGATGAAACAGGTATCAGAAGCTAATTGATGTTTTCATAGAAATGTTTGCCGGGAAATACGATATTATTATGGATATCGTTCTATAAGCAGGCCAGTACCCCAAGCTCTCTCTTGTTAAGGTCGGCAATTTATAATAAATCTCCGATCACGGTACTGGCCTTTTTATAAAAATTCCGTGGTAAGTTAATCATTCTTTCAATTAATAACAAATTTATAATCACCTCAATATCATAATTCCGGCATTACGAATAGCAAACTTTCATTAATACTGGACAAACCTGTTAGAGAAAGTAAAAAAGGTGTCTTTAAAAATCTCCGGGGCTGTGTAAGTGGTTTAACCCTGATTCCTTTGTTCCGGACGATTTAAATTTGCTGATTGCAAGTCATCATAAATTAGTACTTTTATAATTGTGATACGGCAGGCTTACTATCAATGAAACCTTTGCTGACAGCAGATTCTCTCTTTAAAAGATATGGAAACATTGTCGCAGTTGACAATATTTCCTTTGAGATCTACCCCGGGGAAATATTTGGTTTCCTGGGTCCGAACGGAGCGGGCAAGACCACTACAATAAAAATTATGAGCGGTCTTATGGAACCCGACAGCGGAAAGGTCACGATCGATTGCAGGAATAATCGTAAATCAATCGGTCTTTGCCCTCAGCACATTGTCATCTGGGAAAACTTAACCTGCCTTGAACAGATTGTATTTATGGGACAGATGTATAATTTGTCTGTCACCGAAGCCAGGAAAAAAGGCCGGGACCTTCTTGAATCTCTCGGCCTTTACGGTATAAAGGATCGTCTTGCCAAAAAACTGTCCGGCGGTATGCAACGCAGGCTTAATATTGCACTCGCGCTGATCCATTCACCACAGATCCTTTTCCTCGATGAGCCACAGGCAGGCCTTGATCCGCAAAGCAGGATCCTCGTTCGTGATTATATCCGGTCAATTAAGGAAAAAACAACTATTGTACTTACCACACACGACATGGAAGAGGCTGAGAAACTCTCAGACAGGATATGTATTATAGACAACGGCAAGCTGCTGGTCTCAGGGACGGCAGCTGAAATTAAGAAAACCAACGGTTATGAAGATGTAATTGAGGTTGATGTAATTAGTGATTTGCACAATGTACTGATTACTTATCTAAATCCTGATCTCGTAATCAGGATGACCAGATCTTCAAACAGAATATCTTTCAGTGTTAAAGATCCGATACAGGCGCTGGCAAATATTCTGGAAGTTGTTAAGGAACAAAAATTACAAATTGATAACCTCCGGCTAAGGAAAAACAGCCTTGAGGATATTTTTATAAGCCTGACAGGAAGGAGCTTACGGGAATGAAACTAGCATCGTGCTTTATAAAGACATTCAAAGAAAACCTGCGCGACTGGAAAATACTGATCCTCGCCATTGTCTTTGCTCCGTTTTTTGTCTACCTGATGTATATGTATATGGGTGATCCCAAAACTTCATTATACAATGTTGTTGTAATTAATTATGATGTAACAGGTGCGTCTTCAGGAGATTTGATAAGTGAATGGGAAAATCTAAAAACAGAAGAAGGAAAACCTCTTCTGGAAATCAGGCTGGCTTCTGATTCTGCAGCTGCCAGGAAAATGATCAGGAACAGGGAAGCCGACCTGTTTGTCACTATTCCGAGCGACTTTTCCGAGTCGTTAAGAATATTTATAAATGGCGGGAGCAGGTACATATCCCCCCTGACAAGTTATGGCGACCAGGCAAATGTTAAATATATGACAGCAGCTTCATTCATCGATTATTTAACATATGGCTATCTGGGTTTGAAAACGGGAATTGAGCTGCCAATGAATATGAATTATGAATATGCAGGCAGGGGTGAAATAACAAGTGAATTTGACTTGTACATTCCTGCATTGCTGGTTCTGTCAATCATAATGATGCTTTTTACCGCCGGAGCCTCAATTGTCAGGGAAGTCGAAAAGGATACAATCACCAGGCTTTCTTTATCGAGGCTTACGTCACCCGAATTCATGGCTGCCTTAAGTCTTAATCAAATTATTATTGGCCTTATATGCCTTCTCTTCACTCTTCTTGCGGCTTTTTCAGTCGGATATAAAACATCCGGTTCAATTGCTTTGGTTCTTCTGACCGGAACTGTCACCTGTTTTTCAGTGATTAGCATCAGCATTATTACCGCGTGCTTTATCAGGACAATGTTCGGACTGCTGACCCTTGGCTGCTTCCCTTTCTTTATCCTTGCTTTTTTCTCTGATTCTTTTATGCCGTTGCCAAAGATAAACCTGTTCAGCCTGGCAGGTAATCAGGTTTACCTGAATGATATTTTACCAACTGCAACTGCTACCAGGGCTCTCAACAAAATACTAAATTATGACTCTGGTCTTTCGGAAGTTTTATTTGAGCTGACCTGGATAACAGCGGTTGCAGGGGTTTACTTCTTTATCGGGACGTGGATTTTTAAAAGAAAATTCAGATATTAGGCAATCGTTAAGAATAGCCTTAAGCACTGAAACTTCCGTTTATCTGAAAGTCACATCAGCTCCTGACCGTGACAGTTACATTCCCTTTTTTGTGACCTTTATCAACATATCTGTGAGCTTCCACGATCTGATCGAGTGTATAGCTCCTGTCAATAACAGGCCTCAGGTTACCTGTTTCAACAAGACCTTTAAGGAATATCAGCGCTTCAGCTGACTCTGGAGGGTTTCCACCCACCACTGTTTTCTGTTTGCCTGTCATTGATGTCCACATCATTTGTAGGGTTTTTACAGGTCCGGTGACATCTAAATAAACTCCCTCTTTATCCAGGGATTTGATTAATACCGGGAACGGGCACTTACCTGAAGCTAAAAAAATAATATCATACAACTCAAGTTTTTTAGTGAAATCTTTTTCTGTATAGTCAATTACCTTGTCTGCTCCCAGGGATTTCACCAGCTCCAGATTAGTGCTGCTGCATACACCGGTAACTATTGCTCCAAAATATCTGGCAAGTTGAACGGCATAGGTACCAACACTTCCCGAGGCTCCGTAAATCAGGACTTTTTGACCTCGTTTAATATTCCCCTTTTTAAGAAAATGTAGTGCTGTACGCGCTCCGATTGGTATGGCTGCGGCTTCTGCATATGTGGTATTGGCTGGTTTAATGGCAACTGGTCCGTCTTCCCGTAAACATTTATATTCAGCATAAGATCCAAAGTCTGTCAGGGTAGCTGCAAAAACCTGATCACCCTTTTTAAATCGTTTTACATCCTTACCCACGGATTCAACTTCTCCGGCTAATTCCACACCTAAAATTGGCTTTTTTGGTTTTCTGAGACCCAGGGTCAATCGTGCAGGCAGCCAGTAAGCAGGGGGAATTGTGAAGCTCCGTATTCTAAAGTCCGCAACTGTTACAGTTGTTGAATATATTTTTACGAGAATTTCATTGTCTTTCTGGACAGGTTTCTCTACTTCTTTTATTTGAAGAACTTCAGGTGGTCCATATCCTGTACAAACAATTGCTTTCATTCGGGTCTTCTATTAATAAAAATCGATTATTTAATTATCGTTTAAGGTTGTTCTGACAGACGCGGTAATAACCACACGGGTTTATAAAATCCCTCACTCTGGTTATTAAATCACTCCGCCTTCGATAGTCACCGGATCTTTAGGAACTGCTTCAGGGTCACGCCACCTCAAGGCATACCAGACAATCAATCCGGTAGTCGTTATTTCTATAACAGTGAAAAATACGTAATACGAAGTCGGTACTGCAACAAAAAGTGTAATGGTCAGGGCAATTGTCATTATAGTGCCTGCAATGATGCTGGTTAAACGGCTTGCCCGATATTTTAAGATCCGCGACAACAGAACCATTGTAATCGGGATCATCATGAAAATGGAACCGCCCAGGAGGAATCCCTCAGTTAATTGAATCGATCCGTGTTTAACAGGATCCATTAATGTTACCACATCACCGTATGTATAAGTGAGCATTGCAAATAGCCATAGAGCTGAGAGTCTTGATTTTATGACATCCATTTTAGTTGTCTTAGTGTATGATTTTTTTGAGTCGCCGGCGGGAGATTTTAGTTTACATCTCCTTAGGAATTATCTAACTAAACTTAAACAATTCTAAAAGTATAAAGTTCATTATTATGACTTTGGACTTGAAAACAAGTCTTGCAAATTGGTTTTATTCTGTAAGGCAGATTTGTAATCCAAAGGCTTGTGCCTTATTTAATATGATTTTATTGTCAATAAAATCCCCGAACAAATTGTTTTTAAACAAGTATTGCTTTGCTTTTTCCAATGATTTCACCTTAAAAGTTATACTCTGTACTTCTTTAATCCTGGTTTTAATGAAATGGAATTCAAGTCCGTTACTTTCGGACCATATTTTATTAGCTTTCAATTTGTCAGGACTTATTAAATCTTTCCATTTCTGCCAATTTGTCTTATCCGTGTAACCAATCCATATTTCCTTTATATATTCAATTCCCAGTTCATTTTCGGTATCTTTAGTCATGTTAAGCAACAACGAATCCATAATCTTTTTATCTTCTGTTTTGCCCTGCCCTTTATCCATAAAACTAATTGTTATATTGTCGCCACATAATGTAGAATCCATAATATATATATAACCGTCACCTGCCTGGTGATGTATTTTTCTATCAGCGAGACCCTTTGCCGACAGCGATATTGATTCAAAGGGCTCAAAGGTTAAGCCATAAAAAATAGCTCTGAAGTCATTTGAAGAATATGAGATATTTGAATATGGGCCACAAGGTTCCAGGACCAGATTACCTGTATAAACGCCAGCATATTTACGAGTGCCGTATTTGACCGGATAATAATAAACCGGCAATTTTAATTTATCAATTAAAAAATGGAAAACCGAATCCTGAGTAATTGTGTCTCGAACATGAATTGAGAGAG
>Ga0209592_1000515_pt1 | contig 11731 bp, 8 predicted proteins | sample PPLLak2March2015_2_FD_187251 | JGI IMG/M metagenome (GOLD analysis project Ga0209592, IMG submission 187251) | Freshwater sediment microbial communities from Prairie Pothole Lake near Jamestown, North Dakota, USA - PPLs Lake P8 Core (3) Depth... | ecosystem: Environmental > Aquatic > Freshwater >... | reverse complement strand
AAAAAAGATATCATGGCGATTATGGCTGATCACCAGATTCCCTATGCCGCCACCGCCACGATTGCCTATCCCGAGGACCTCTTCCGAAAGATCGAGAAGGCCAAGAAGATTCAGGGAACCCGTTTCATCCATCTCCTCTCTCCATGCCCTCCTGGTTGGAGGATTTCTTCAGAACTCGTCGTCAAGATTTCAAGGCTTGCCGTCCGGTCGAGGGTCTTTCCTCTTTATGAAATTGAGAATGGTAGGACTTACACCCTCCAGGAAGAATCTCAGGTCGTTCCCGTCAAAGAGTATTTGAAACTCCAGGGCCGTTTTAGCCACCTTAAGGAAAAGGATATCGAGGAGACGCAAAAAAGGGTGGATGATACCTGGGACCGCCTCCTGAGAAGAGCCCGCTGTTAACACGCCATCAAAAAAATTATTCATTTAATTCACGTAGGGGAGCCCCTCTGTGGGCTCCCAGACCGGGCGGCCACGGTGGGCCGCCCCTACAAAATCTGGTCAAACGGTTAATATAAAGATGCCCGTTTCGTGATTGGGTTAGGTTATTCGTGTTTGCATGATGGGCCTTAACCTATTGACCCCAAACAAAACTGGCTTCGTGACTTTAACCCAAAGACTATCTTCAATGTTTCAAATTTAAATCGTTCGAATCAGGAGAAGGAGGGTGAAGCCGATCATCACAAGGGTGGTCACCCAGGCGATCGTATTGAAGAGAGGGCCGTTCGTATGCTTGCCCATTAATTTCTTGTCATTGATGAGCAAGAGCATGAAGATGAGGACAAAGGGGAGGACCATTCCATTGATGACCTGTGAGAAATACATAATTGGAATGAGAGGAACGTTCGGATATAGGATGATCCCTGCTCCCAGGAAGATCATCAAGGAATAGAATCCATAAAACTGAGGAGCCTCCACAAATTTCTTGTCAATTCCGGCCTCCCACCCGAGCCCCTCACAGATGAGATAGGTTGTGGAGAGGGGAAGAATGGAGGCAGCAAAGAGGGAAGCATTGACCAGTCCAAAGGCAAAGAGGAATGTACAGTATTTGCCAGCTAAGGGCTTAAGGGATAAGGCGGCATCCTTCGCCGTCTCAATCCGAACCCCATTCTTAAAGAGGGTTTCTGCACACACGAGGATGATGAAGAAGGCGACGATATGGACGATCACCGATCCCATTACCACATCGAATCGGGCAAATTTATACTCCTCGACCTTGATCCCTTTCTCCACGACCGAAGCCTGGAGATAGAATTGCATCCAGGGGGCGATCGTCGTTCCCACCAAGCCGATGACCATCGTCATCTCTGCAGGATCAAGGCTCAACTGGGGTTTCACAAATTGCTCAAAGACATGCCCCCAGTCCGGTTTCACGATGATGCCGGTGATGATATAAGAGAGATAAAACACACATGCTACCAAGAAGGCTTTCTCGACGAAACGATAGGTTCCTTTGACAACCATCCACCAGACCAGAAAAGCACTGATTGGAACAGAGATAAATTTATTGACCCCAAAGATCTCCATCCCAGCTGCGATCCCTGCAAAATTGGAGAGGGCATTTCCCATATTGGTCAGGAAGAGACCGATCATCAAATAGAAGGTGATTTTCGCACCAAATTTTTCACGGATCAGATCGGAGAGGCCTTTTCCAGTCACCACCCCCATCCGGGCACACATCTCTTGGATCACAATCAGGGCAATCATGATCGGGACCAGACACCAGATGAGCTTGAGTCCGAAGACTGAGCCTGCCAGGGAGTAGGTGGTGATGCCTCCAGCATCGTTGTCCACATTGGAGGTAATGATGCCCGGCCCCATCAAGATGAAGAAGAGGCCGACTGTCCTCCAAAGAGAATATTTTGAACTTGAAACCCAATTTTTATAATCAGCCATCATAATATCGCCTGCGCTGAGATTGGGTAGAGTCCCGTGAAGCGGCCCCTTTTGGGCGACTGAAGTCGCCCCTATCCACCTTCCCCCCTTGAGGGGGAGGATTAAGGTGGGGGGTAATTCATCTTGTCACCCCCACCCGCACCCTCCCCCATCAAGGGGGAGGGGCAGGTCGCTGGTGTCTGTGTGATTTGTGGATGAAAAAAACTGAAATGCAAAATTCATTTGAGATTTAGATTTTTGGATTTGGTGTCTACCTTCTAATCACCCTGCATCCGGTGCTAATACGTCCAAGACGCTCCGAAACCCGATCACTCCCTTCAGATGCTCCTCTTCATCCACAACGGGAAGGGCCCTGAATCCATATTTGGCAAAAGCTTCCACGACCTCATTCTGGTCTTCCTCAAGTTTGACGCTCACTACTCTCGGAGCCAGGAGATCAGAAAGAGGTTGAGGGGACTGGGCAGTGAGCAGATCTCGAATGCTTACCACCCCCAGAAGTAATTCCTCTTCGTTCACGACATAGACATAGTCAATGATATCCAAATTTTCCGCCTCTGCCTTCAATCGAGCGATCGCTGTCTCTACCGTCACCCCCGGGGCGAGACTGAGGTAGGCGGTCGTCATCAAGGCCCCTGCCGTCTCTTCAGGATGAACGAGAAGTTCTCGGAGGTCTTCTGCCTTTTCTTGCTCCATCCCTTCGAGGATTTCCTCCGCCCTCGCCTCGGGAAGGTCGGCCAGAAGATCGGCTGCATCACTGGGCGACATCTCTTCCACAATATCAGACGCCTTCTCCACTGGGATCGTTTCGATCAAGGCTTTCTGAATTTTCGGATCAATCTCCTCCAGAGCCTCGGCAGCCGTCTCGGTATCCAAAGCATGGAAGATAGCCGATCGTTCCCGGCTGCTCAGGTCTTCGATGATATCAGCCAGGTCAGCAGGGTGGAGATGGGAGAGTTTCTTCTGAGAGACACTGAGATGGAGCAGATCGGAACCGGAAAGGAGTTGGACGTATTTCCAGGAGATGAATTGGTTGGGAAGGTCATAGGAGAAAAGCCATTGGAGAGCCCGATCCACCGCCTTCTCCCATCCCACCCTCCTCATCAGCCCTCGAAATCCCACGTCCACATGGACCAGACGGAGCCGGGAATCTACTCGGAGGAAATGGAGATCGTTGACCCTCACTACCTTTGCACCGAAGGTATCGACAATCTGTTTGTCCATCACCTCCTCCTGGATGAGAATGAGGTTATGCGCGGGAGGGGAGGGTTTCGGAAGGGTAAGGTCATTTTCGGAATGAATGATTCTGGGTTCGATCTGAAGGATCTTTTCCCAAGGGAGGTAGAACTTTTTTCCTCTCCCCTTCGCATGGATGACCATGCCAATGATCATGGGATAGGGTTCGGCTCTCTCCGCTACGAGATCAGAGATTTTACCCATTTTCTGGCCGGAGGGGTTAAAAACGCTTCGGTTTACAAAGTTACTAAAAAAATAGAACTCTTTGAGGTTTTGATTCATTCCCTACCTGATTGAAATGGTTCTTCCCGTCCCCGCCGATTGGCAGGTCGGTGCTGGAAATCTAAATCCTTAGATGATTTTCTAATTCGTTATAACGACTTTGCAGAAGGGTGTCAAAGGGAAAGTTTCATCCCCTGTCGGTTCTTCCTTTAAAAAGATCCCCTGGAGGGTTCATTCTTATTCCCCATCTGGGCTAAACGCTCTCTCTCCATCTTTTTCTTCGCTTCGATCTCCTTCAGGGTAAATTCGAATTTGGAGTAGGTGTTTTTAGAAACGAATTCAAATTCGATGATCTCTTTATCTCGAACAGGGTCCCGGTGATAGAACTGCCGGTATTTGGTCTGAAGGAGTTGCTGGATCGATTTAATCTCTACCAAACGGTCACGGATCCCTTTATAGGACTCCCGTATCTGATTGATGATATCCGGAGGAATGGTCCTCCCTGGAGCGACTCTCAGACACTTCTCCTGAAAATCTTTAACGGCCCCCTTCACGTAGTGATAATGGCCCTGAATGGTCTTCACTAAACTGAGCGCATACTTTTGTCGCTGGATCTGGTCTCTTTCCATGACTTACCTCCAAACCCATTTTACCTCAATTCTCATCGTTCTCCAACAGGCAAAATGGTTAGTGTCAGAACGGTTAGAGAAGGGCGGATTCTTCGGGAGAGCAGAGTCGTTTGCGGATCGGTTCATCAGCGGGTGGCATGGCCAACCCCTCCAGGTCCTTCAGAGGAACCCACCGAAGATCTGCACATCCCAGGGGTTTGAGATGGCCTTTCACCTTCCCACAGCGAAAGGCTAACAGCAGGAGGGGACCCTCCGGATGGGGTTCAAAGACAGCGTCAAAGATCCTTCCCACCTCCACCTCAATATCCAGCTCTTCCTTTAACTCTCTTCTCAGGGCTTCCCTGGGCTCTTCTCCTTCCATCACCTTTCCTCCCGGAAATTCCCAGAGCCCTCCGTGAGGGGAATCCTCCTTCCGCTGGCTGACGAGGACGCACCCTTCTTCAATCATCAATCCTGCCACAACGATGAGCGTTTTCAACTCAAGCCTCCACTTTATTTCGCCCTGCTCTTTTGGCTCGGTAGAGAGCGTTGTCCGCTTCACGGATCAAATCGGTCACCGTAGAAATCTTGGAGGTGAAGGTGGCTACGCCGACGCTCACGGTGAGATCTCCATTGGGCTGGACTTTTTCATTGGGGAAATTGGTTTCAGCCACATTCCTTCTCACTCTCTCCGCGATGACAATAGCGCCTTCCTTATTCGTATTGATTAAGATGGCGCAAAATTCTTCTCCCCCGTATCGGGCGACGATATCAGTCTGCCGGACGGCATGCTGGATAATGATGGAAATGGCTTTCAGCACCTGGTCTCCGGCGAGATGCCCATTGGTGTCGTTGTAATTCTTAAAATAATCAATATCGATCATGAGTAGGGACAGGGGAGAGGGGTACCGTTTTTGACGATCCACCTCCATGGTCAATTGGTGAATGAAAAACCGGTGATTATACATCCCGGTCAGGTCATCCGTATAGGAGAGGATGAGAGCCTCCTCCTTCATCTTATCGATCTCCTTCAATTTTTCCTTGTAGAGATCCTTCATGGCCTGCAGTTCCCGGGCATATTCATCCCTTTCCCGGATTTTTTCCATGAGTTCCTTCTTCGACTTCGCCCAGCCCTCCTCACTTTTCAACTGCTCTCTCAAGTCCCTCAGCGTAATGAGAAACATTCCTTCCCGGGGAATTCCAACCAATTCCACAGGAATCCGCTCTCCCTGCCGACTGAGGATCAGGGTCTTGAGGTGAATCTCTCCTCCCTGCCCCATCTCCTCACATCCATGGAGGATGTTGCCATGGTCCTCCTGCACCACCACATCGATGAGAGCCATCTTCTGAAGCTCCTCCCAGGAATATCCCAGGATTTCCAGACCCTTGGGGTTGACTTTGATAAATTCACCCTTTTGACTGAGGATGATGAAGGGATCCTGGATCGCCTCCAGGATGGGGACCTGGAGAGGGGCTTTTTTCTCCAGGCCCTTCACTTTCATCCGGATTTCTTTGAGGGAAGGAGATTTCATAGCCTTTGCGAAGGCCATCCTATCATTCCTTGAACTTCTCTTTCAATGGCCTTCAACACCTTTGGATCATAAGGAGTGATGTTTCGCAGGGAAGGGTCCAAAGGATTTTCAGGATTGAAGTTCTGAAGAATGAATCTACGGCCCGCCCGGAGCTCTTCACCAAGCTTCTTGATATCTTCTTCTCCATGGAGCCCTGGAACCACGGTCATCCGGAATTCATACTCCACCTCTTCCCGTTTTAATAGCTCGATCGACCTCAAAATGAGATCTAGGTCGATGGAAATGCCAATCGAGCGCCTGTAGCTGAAAGGGTCCAGCGGAGCCTTTACATCCATGGAGACGAAATCAATTTCTCTGTTTTTTACCAGGGTCTCTAGGAGTTGGGGGTTCGATCCATTGGTATCCAATTTGACCGAAAAGCCCTTTCCCTTCAATTCATGGATCAAATGAGGGAGGCCTCTTTCCAAAGTGGGTTCCCCACCTGTAATGCAAACCCCATCGATCCAGCCGCGAAAGGATTGGAGTCGGCCCAACACATCTTCCAATGGAATGGAAGCGTACCTCTCAGGATGCAAGACAAGAGGATGATTATGGCAGTAAGGACAGCGGAAATTGCAGCGGGGCAGAAAAAGGACCGAGCAGAGTTTTCCTGGCCAATCCAGAAGGGAGGTTTCCAAAAATCCTTTAATCTCGGTCATGGCTACGGTCTGTCGGCCGACAGGGAGAGGTTATCAGAAGGAGGGGGTGGTTCGGTTTACGAAAGACTCACGAAGAGATGCTCCTTCACCTCCTGGAGCGTGGGAACCACTCCTCTCCAACTCATCACCTCCCTCTCCTCCTCATCCTCAATGATGAGGGAGGGAGTAGAGAGGATACTGTAAAAGGAGGCTTCGGCCAGGCCTTCAATCGTATCCAGATCGTAATGATAAACCGGCACGCCTTCCTTTCTTAACTCGACTCCAATCTCCTTGACGGCAGGACATCTCGGACATTTGGCCTTGGTAAAGATTTTAAGCGATCCCATAGTGCCTCCCAATTAAGAATTCCAAATTTCAAAAACGAAAGTTCAAATTTCAAAATTAAGATTTTCATATTTGAAAATCGAGGTTTTAGGTTTGGCATTCTCTAAAGTCTCTTATCCCGATGCCAACTGGGCCTCTCCCTCTGTCTTTTCCAGGAAGCCTTGGTTCCGATACCGGTTCTTCAATTCTCCGAGCTTCCCTTTATTCCAGCTGGAGGTTTTGGTGAAGTAACCTGTAATTCGGGTGATGCCGTCCACATCCCCGGAACCGCAGTAGGCACAGGTGGACCGAAGCCCTCGCGTCGTACGATGACAGAAGTTGCACGTTGTGAACTCGGGAGAGAAGGCGATCTGGTCATTCTGAGTCCGTTGAAATGTTTTGATGACAAAATTGGCCAGGGACGACTTCGAAGGCTTGGCCTCCCCTAGCCAGATATGGGTCAACGCTCCTGCCTCGATGAGAGGATGGAAGAGCCCCTCCTGTCTCACCCGTTCAATGGGGTTGAGGACAGCGGAATTATTCAGGTAGGTGGAGTTTGTATAATAGACTTCGCCTTTTGAGATATCTCCCTTGACGATATGTCCCGATTTCGGGGAATGGTATTTGAGGTCCAATTTAGCAAAGCGATAGGCTGTCGATTCAGCCGGCGTCTGCTCAAGAACGAAACGCATCCCATAGCGCTCGCTGAGCTTTTCCACCACCAGTTTCATATGGGCGATCACCTTCAGTCCGAATTTGAAGGCCTGTTTGGATTGATGCAACTCCTGACCGGTGTGAATTTGAACCATCTCATTGAGCCCCACCATGCCGATCAAAAAACTGGCACGCTGCATCCTCAGGTAAGGAGATCCATCCCGGTTCATGGCCAGGAGGGCAAGCGGTCCCTTCTCGCCCAGAGAGAGGAGTTTCCCAATGAAATTTTTCTTTTCGAGATGGGCCCTGGCGGCCATTTCAATGAATTCAGTAATTTTTGAAAAGAGCTGGGTATCGTCTCCCTTCGAGAGGTAGGCGATTCTTGGAAGATTGAGCGTCACATTCTGGAGGGCGCAGTAGCGCATCTTCCAGGGTTGTTTCGCGTCTTCTAAATCCGTCTGGTCGAGTTTGAAACTGAGACGGCAGCATTCAGAGATCTTCGCCGTCTCTCCACGGTCGAAGACGAAGTAGGTATTGCCCTTTTCAGAAGCAACTTCGCAGATGTGATTTAGAAAATCCATGTGCCCCGGTGTCTTGAAGAATTTCTCCGTGATATGGACCATTGGTTTCGGAAAGAAGAAAGGTCTTCCGGACCCATCCCCGTTGAGGTAAACGTCAAAGAGGGCCCAGGCAAAGCGTTGGGCTTCTTTCATATGCTCGCTGTAGGTTTTTCCCGTCATCTCGCCGCCCGGTCCGATGGCTGGGACATCTTCAAAATGCTTGGGAATCTCCCAATAGAGATTGAGGTCGGTGAAGATGGCCTGTCCCCCTCTTGCGACGGCCTGCTGGGAGAATTCAAAGATCATCATCTGAGCCAGTTGTTCTAAGTCGCGATCCGACATCCCCACCAGATAAGGGGCAAAGAAGAGATTGACGGAGTCCCATCCAATGGCCCCGGCGAAATTGCTCTGAAGCGCTGCGGCGAACTTCACCATATGGGCAAGGAGAACTTCAGGATGTTTGGCAGGCTTGGCCATAGCAATCGAATTTGGGAGGCTGAGGCCAAAGCGTTTGATATATTCGAGAGACTGTCCACTGCAATAGGGCCGATCGACAAACCCAAGGTCGTGAAGATGGATGTCTCCGCGCATGTGGGCATCGGCGACCTCCTGAGAAAAAACGGAGAGCAGGGCATACTCCTTCTTGATCCTTTCAGCCAGAGTGAGATTGGTGGCTTCTGGACCATGAGGGACATTGGCGTTCTCTTTATTCGGATGGAGAATGAGCTGATCCACGTCATAGAGGGGCATGCCTAGACGGGTGTGCATTCTGCGGGCCTGTTCCAATCCTCTCTCGACCAGTTTGGTATCGACCAGTTCACGGACGAGAGGTGCGGTAATCATCTTGATTTTGGAAGTGGCGATTAATTCCTCTACCTCTCGGGCGATATCCTTTGCCGTATCGAGGTCCACATAAGTTTCTCGAATGAGGGCATCGACGATCCTCTGGCGCTCCCAGCCATGCATGGACTCATCCGACGTTCGGACGAAGAGAGCCATATCAGTTGTTTCAAACTCTTCCCTGAAGGTCTGATGACCTTCTTTCATCTCGATCACGGTTGACATCTTAGTTTCACCTTTCCGTACTTAAATAGGGTAAAAAAATTATCCTCAACTTTTCCACTGGCACGCCTAAAGAATAGGCAATCCTTTCTAAGAGTTCGAGAACCTACGTTATTTTTCAGATTTCAAAAGCCCATACATTTCGGATTTTTACTCAGTTAAAGGTTTATGGAAAGCATTGTATGAAGGGCGATATTTAGTATGTTAGAAGATGATTACTACAAGATATTGTTGCGTGTCAAGAAAAAAATAGCTTTGTGAAAAAAAGTTTTATTTCTTCTCTTTGTTGTTGGGGGCTTTTTGGAAGGGCCTTACGGGTGTTTCAAGAAGGCGCTGAATGATTCCCCAGAAGTTTTCTCCCAGCCCTTTTATGGGCACAGCCTCGATTTTGGGGTCGTCAAGATCTCCCTTAACTTCATAGATATAGGAGAGAAAGGCCTTATCTTGTCCAGTGAGAATATACCCCGCCAAAGGAAGATGGCTAAGTATCATATCGATGGTCACCAGGGGATGGACTCCGATCGTCGCATCGATTTGGTTCTTGACAAGATCGATCTTTCCCAAAAGAGTGATCCGTATGGCATCGCTTTGCACTATGAAATCTTCTGTAGACGCGACCCCATCCTTAACTTGAATATTCGCCATCATCTGACGATAAGGAAGTCCCTTTGTCTTTAGGTCCGGGAGTCTTCCCAAGAACAATTGAGAGACGTTGAGAATGGAGAAGATTCTGGCAAGGGTTCTCCATCTTTCGATCATCCCATTCTCCACCTCCAGCCTTAAGGTCCCATTGAGGGACTCCTTCACCCTTTGGAAATCTTCTCCCTCTCCTCGTAACTCTAGCCTGTCGATATGAACCCTTCCGGTAATTTCAATTTTTTCCTCCTCCCCTTTTTGTAAGAGAGTCCGGAGAAAGGCTTTCGCTTCCATGTTAGATAGACGTGGAGTGATCTCAAATCTTATTCCCTTTTCATTAGGCGCAATCCATCCTCCACCCCAGAGGTCCCCCCCCAATCCTTTAAATTGAAAAGGTCCGAAAACCAATTTCTCATCGACGGTCTTCATCTCCACCTTCAGGTCTTCAAAAGAGAGACCCCGGAATCTCCCCTGCCTTACCTCCACCTTGCCATCAAGGGACCAGGCGGAAAGCCAATTCCCAAGCTTCTCAAAAGAGAGAGGACTTTCTCCCTCTCTTTTGGGAAGGATAGGATCGAGATCAAGTGAAGGAGAGTTAAGTTGGAATGCGAAGAAATTTCCCTTCGCCCCGGAGCTCTTTTCTGCTCCTGTCAATCGGGAGAGGGTCCCTGAAAAGGAGATTGGAGAATTCCCGATCATCCCCTTTAACCCGACGATTCGAATCTGCTCGGGAGAGAGAAGAAGAGATCCTTCCATAGAAGAGAGGGGGGCAATCATTTCCTGATGCCTAAGCGAGAACTCACTCAAACGAATCTCCCCTTCTTTCAACAGGGCCATCCCCTCTTCCCTTTTCCCGGCCCATCTCAAATGGCCTTCGGTTATTCCTGAGATTTCCTGAATCTCCTTCAACGGAGTTCGTATCGAGTCTGGAGAGAGAGGGGACTGAAGCAGGGGGAAGAGGTCTTTCCAGTCAATCAGCCCCCGTGTGGAGAGGTTGATAGTCCCGTCCTTGATATTCCCATCCAATGTCAGGGAGGAAAGATTGGAATAGATCTTAAATTTTGAAAAATGGATCCCTAGAGGGGAAAAGGAGAGAGCCCCTTCTTTAAAGATGAGGAGAGAGGAGATCCCCTTTGGACGAAGATGAACCTCTCGAGGGGTGACTTCCCCTTCATAGGAAGAAAATTTGAGGCCAGATTGACCCTGCCCCTTGAAAAAGAATTCCGTTGTTCCAGAGAGCTCTTCGATCCATTCTGTTTTTGAACGGATCTCCTCGGAAAAAAGGGGCGTTTTTGCGAGGCTGAATAGATTTTTGAGATCGGCCTTGCCTTTGATCGTCATTTCAATGGGAGTGGCCCCTCCTTCTCTCTTCCATGACCCATTCATGAGGAACGAAGAATCTCCAAGCTCAACCTTCGTCCCTGACCATTGGACGCCTGCGTTGGAAAGATCGATCTTTCCCTCCCCGATCAGAATAGGAAAGGGAATTTGCCGATGGGTAAGCCTGGCTTTCCAAAGGTGGTAAGATCCCTGATGTTGGAAACGGAGAGGGGGTTTCAAGACCACTTTGGTGAAGAGACGATAATCAGCCCGACCGGAATCGATTTGAATCGGGGAGAAAATGTCTGAGAGATCACCATTGAGTCCCTCGATGTTCATGAAAGAAGGCAGGTCCCTTAAATCGATTCGGCCTTCCAGGTGGGTCTGAAGGGTAGGAATCTGGAGGAGTTGATAAAACGTCCCGTTAGCTCGATCAATACTGGAGTGAAAAACCCTTCCCTCTGTCTCTTTAAGATGGAGATCGCCGTCTTTATAGGTGAGGTGACCTTTCAAATTCTCCAGAGGAGGGAGATCCCAGGGGAGTTTTAATCGAATCCCATCTACCTTCACCTCTACAGACAGGATATGGGCATAAAGGGGTTGATCGCAGTGCTCGATCTCAGGCATCTTTCCTGAAAGCTTGACGGAAAGGATTTGGACAGGGCCATTGCCTTCTGAGCGGAAAAGCGCTTCGGAGACGTCCCGGGTGATGATCCGGAAGGGAATAAACTTCTTTCCCTCCGAGAGATCAAAGGAGCCGCTCTGGGCCTCGGCGTCAATGCCCATTTGCTTCGATCCAATTCCGTAAATCTTTCCCTTTGCCTTCACCCATAACTCTGGCAGTTCCATCGATAATAGAGGCACCCTGAGGTCTTCATGATCGTAATCCACCGTGAGGTTCACATTCATCCACTTTGGTTTCATGACATAGGCGAAGACCTTTGGATAGTCGAAGATCAAATCCTTGAACCTGATGTTGGCAGAAGCCTTGAAACTCCCTTGGAAGT
>Ga0209592_1000511_pt1 | contig 11776 bp, 13 predicted proteins | sample PPLLak2March2015_2_FD_187251 | JGI IMG/M metagenome (GOLD analysis project Ga0209592, IMG submission 187251) | Freshwater sediment microbial communities from Prairie Pothole Lake near Jamestown, North Dakota, USA - PPLs Lake P8 Core (3) Depth... | ecosystem: Environmental > Aquatic > Freshwater... | reverse complement strand
GCAGCCGAGCTTGCGCCCGGCGCCCAGGCCGCTTCGCTGCAGCAGCAGGGACTGCTCGAGCGCAAGGCCGGCGAGCATCAGGCTGCGCGCCTGGTAGGTGCGCGCCGGGGTGGCGACTGGCGTCACGCGGCCGCACACCATCCGTTCCGCCCGGATGCCGAGCGCGCCGAGCTCCTCGGTCGCGGCGCCGACGAACGCCGCTTCGTCGTCCGCGGCGAGCACGACGCAGCGCGAAAACAGCGTGGTGATCCGCGACAGCGGCCGCAGCGTCATTTTCGCCACGTGCAGCGGCCAGCCCGCCACCTGCAGGGTGCGTCCGACCAGCGCGGCGGCCTCCTCCGCGCGGTGCGCGGGCAGGCGCAGCGCGAGCCGGGCGCGGTGCGAGAGCTGCAGCAGGGCGTCGGCGCCCTCGGGCCGCATCCAGCCGCTGCCCGACGCCGCGCCATGCACGGTGTGCAGGCCGGCCTGCGGCTCTTCCCCGAACCAGGGCAGCGCCTCCTCGATCGCCTGCTGCAGCGCGTAAGCGTGATCTACCGGCAGGCAGGGGCAGGCAATCGCGAACACGGCGTCCACGATCTGTTGTTTCTCGACCATCAGTCCGGCGGCAGCGCGGCTTGCAGCGCTTCGCGGTCGAACCACCAGTCGTCCTGCACCAGCACGTCGACGACGTTGCGCAGGCGGGGCAGGAACAGCGCCGGGTCGTTCAGCTCCATGTCCCCGATCCACCTGTTGAACGCCTGCTGCCCGTCGACGCCGCTGTGCCGGCGCGCCACCGTGGCGAGTACCTGGTTGGCGTACAGCAGCAGGTGCTCGCGCTGGGGATCGCGGGCGCGCAGATCGACGAGGTAGTACGCCGTGACCGCCGCCACCGCCGCGCCGTCGGAGTCCGGCGGCGTCTCATCGACCACGTGCTGGAGCAGCGCGACGCTCAGCTCGGGATCGACCGGATAGGTCACCGCGAGCCAGATGCCCTGGCCGAGCGCGCCGAGCGACTGCGGCTGGTCGGCGAGGAACAGGATGTCGCAGGCCTGCGCCGCGCCTTCCCAGGCCTGCTCGTCCAGGTACAGGTCGAAGGCCTTGCGCGCCGCCTCCCACGCTTCGGGCCCTTTTTCAAGCCGCACCAGGGCGCGCCCGAGCTGCAGCTCCAGATCGGCGCGGCGCAGCGCTTCTGCGCCCGGGGAAAGCGCCTCGAGCTGGCCGCGCAGGTCGGCGACCAGGCGCTCCAGCATGCCGGTCGATTCTTTCGCGTCCGTGCTGTCGTCGGCGTTGCCGACGCCGGGGTCTTCCTTGATGTACTTGAGCGGGATGTACTTCATGCCGGCGCGACGCGATCGAAATAGCGGGCGCGATAGACCAGGCGGCCCTCGCCGGGCGCGTCGGTGAACGCGCTGCGGTCGTGCAGCACGTTGTTGCACACCAGGCCGTGCCCGCCCTGGAGCCTCAGCCTGAAGACATAAGGCGAGTCGGAGTCGAGGATCTGCCTGAGATGGCGCACCGCGGCCTGCGTGACCTCGTCCGGCTGCCACTCGATGCTGCGCGTGCGCGCGGTGTAGCGCATGTGCAGCGCGCCGCCCTCGTGCGAGAAGACGGGACCCGTCTGCGCCGCGCGCTGCGCAGCGGGATCCTCTTCGTTGGCCGGAATGGTCATGGCATCGGGCGCAGACAACGCCGCGACGTAGCGTGGGTCGGCGTCGCGCAGCAGGAGGTAGGCGATCTCGGGGTCGAGCAGGCGGTTCTCTCCGCCCGCGGCGGCGGGCCGCACGCAGTGCAGGATGAAGGCGCGGATGCGCTGCGCCGGGGCGTTGTAGTAGCCGTCGGTATGCCAAAGCAGGCGCCGGCTCGAGTAGGGAATGTAGCCGCGCGCCGACTTTTCCGGCGCCACCTCGAGCGAGCTGATGCCGTCCTCGTCGGCGAGCGGGTTGGCGTGCAGGCGCGCAAGGCCCAGGCGCGCGCCGAGGCGCCGTGCGATGTCCTTGTCGGCGAGGTCGCCGAGCGGGCTGGCGTAGACGGCCATGTTCGCCACGGCGCAGACGCGCCGGATCTCCCCGGCCTCGCTGTCGCTGAGCTCGCGCGGGTCGCGCACCTCCACGATCAGGTCCTCGGCGCGGCGCGGATAGCGCGCGAGCTTGCGCTCGCGCCAGCGTTCGAATGGGTCTTGCAGGACGGCGTTCAAGGCGAACACAACGTATCGCATTTGCGGCTGTTTTGGGCATAAGCAACCCGTATATCTCCAAAGGGAGGGGTATATCTCCTCCGGCCTATCCCCAATGACCCGGCAGGTGCGCGATGCGGCGTCATTACACTGGCGTAGCCCGATTTCGCGCCATCTGGATGGAGGGATAGCGATGTCCGAAGCCCCCAAGCAGCCCAAGGATCCGCAGCGGCACAGCACCTACGTGCCCAAGGAAAAGAAGTCCACCAAGGCGTTTCATCCGACGCCCATGCTCGATCAGCTCGAGAGCGGCCCGTGGCCGAGCTTCGTCACCGGGCTGAAGCGCCTGGCGCACGAGAACAACATGATGGTCGACCTGCTCGGCCAGCTCGAGCATTCCTACAAGACGCGCCTGGGCTACTGGAAGGGCGGCACGGTCTCGGTGTTCGGCTATGGCGGCGGCATCATCCCGCGCTTCTCCGAAGTCGCGGCCCTGTTCCCGGAGTCCAAGGAGTTCCACACCTTGCGCGTGCAGCCCCCGGCGGGCAACCACTACACCACCAAGCTGCTGCGCCAGCTCTCGAACTCCTGGAACAAGTGGGGCTCCGGCCTGATCGCGTTCCACGGCCAGACCGGCAACATCATGTTCATCGGCTCGACCAGCGAGAACACGCAGCATTTCTTCGACGAGATCAACGAGTACGGCTTCGACCTGGGCGGCGCGGGCCCGTGCGTGCGCACGGCCATGTCCTGCGTCGGCGCGGCGCGCTGCGAGCAGTCGTGCGCGAACGAGCACCGCATCCACCGCACGCTGGTCAACAACTTCATCGACGACATGCACCGCCCGGCGCTGCCCTACAAGTTCAAGTTCAAGGTCTCGGGCTGCCCGAACGACTGCATGAACTCCATCCAGCGCGCCGACTTCGCCGTGATCGGCACCTGGCGCGACGACATGCAGGTCGACCAGAAGGGCGTGAAGGACTACGTCGAGGGCCACGGCCGCAAATACACGATCGATAACGTGATCGCGCGCTGCCCGACCAAGGCGCTGTCCCTGAACGACGACGACACCCTCGAGGTGGACAACCGGAGCTGCGTGCGCTGCATGCACTGCATCAACGTCATGACCAAGGCGCTCAAGCCCGGCAAGGACCGCGGCATCACGCTGCTCATCGGCGGCAAGCGCACCCTCAAGATCGGCGACACCATGGGCACGGTGATCGTGCCGTTCATGAAGATGGACACCGACGAGGACTACGAGAAGCTGCGCAGCCTCGCCGCCACGGTGATCGATTTCTGGGCGGAGAACGGCCTGGAGCACGAGCGCTGCGGCGAGATGATCGAGCGCATCGGGCTGGCGAACTTCCTGGAAGGCATCGGCGTCGAGGTCGACCCGAACATGATCACGCATCCGCGCACCAGCTCCTACGTACGCCTGGACGACTGGGACCAGGAAGCCCAGAAATGGGTTGAGCGGCAAAAGCAGGGTCGAGCGCCAGCAGCAGCCGGTAGCCTGAGTCCGGACTGAGGAGATCGCAGTGGCACAAGCACAGGTAGTCGAGAAGAAGCAGATGCGCACGCCGATCGAGAGCGGCTGTCCCGACGGCATGCAGTTCATGCATCCGCTGATGGTGAAGAACTTCGGCAACTGGAAGTACCACGACCGGCCGCGGCCGGGCGTGCTGCACCACGTCGCCTACTCGGGCGACGAGATCTGGACGGTGCGCGTCGGCACCCAGCGCCAGCTCGGGCCCTACGAGATCAACCTGCTGTGCGACATCGTCGACAAGTACGGCGAGGGCCACGTGCGCTTCACCATCCGCTCGAACCTCGAGGTCATGGTTTCCAAGTGGGAGAAGGTCGGCCCGCTGATCCAGGCCTTCAACGACGCGGGCTACCCGGTCGGCGGCACCGGCAACTCGGTGACCATGATCTCGCACACGCAGGGCTGGCTGCACTGCGACATCCCCGGCACCGACGCCTCGGGCGTGGTGAAGTCCCTGATGGACGAGCTCTACGAGGAGTTCATCAAGGAGGAGATGCCCAACCGCGTGCACATCACCACCTCGTGCTGCCAGATCAACTGCGGCGGCCAGGGCGACATCGCGATCAACATCCAGCACACCAAGCCGCCGAAGATCAACCACGACCTGGTGGCGAACGTGTGCGAGCGTCCCTCGGTGGTGGCGCGCTGCCCGGTGGCGGCGATCCGCCCCGCGATCGTCAACGGCAAGCCCTCGCTCGAGGTGGACGAGAAGAAATGCATCTGCTGCGGCGCCTGCTATCCGCCGTGCCCGCCGATGCAGATCAACGACCCGGAGCACTCCAAGCTCGCCATCTGGGTGGGCGGCAAGAACTCCAACGCCCGCTCCAAGCCGATGTTCCAGAAGCTGGTGGCGGCCGGGCTGCCCAACAACCCGCCGCGCTGGCCGGAAGTCGCCGCGGTGGTGAAGAAGATCCTCTACACCTACAAGAAGGATGCGCGCGACTGGGAGCGCGTCGGCGACTGGGTGGAGCGCATCGGCTGGCCGAGGTTCTTCGAGCTGACCGGGCTGCCGTTCACCAAGTTCCACATCGACAACTGGCGCGGGGCGCGCAACAGCCTGAACGCGTCGGCCCATATCCGTTTCTAACTATGAAGTTCAGCGTCCTGGTCAACGAGGGGCCCTATACCCACGAAGCCTCCGACACGGCCTACCAGTTCGTAAGAGCGGCGCTGGCGAAGGGCCACGAGATCTATCGCGTGTTCTTCTATCACGACGGCGTGAACAACGGCACGCGGCTCACGGTGCCGCCGCAGGACGACCGCAACATCGTCAAGCGCTGGAGCGAGCTCGCCGCGCAGCACAAGCTGGACCTCGTGGTGTGCATCGCCGCCGCGCAGCGGCGCGGCCTGATGGACGCGGCCGAGGCCAAGCGCAACGGCAAGGACGCCGATAATCTCGCCCCGGGGTTCCGCATCTCGGGCCTGGGCCAGCTCATCGAGGCGGGCATCCAGGCCGACCGGCTGGTGGTGTTCGGTGACTGAGGAAAGCGCCGGCGGCGTCGCCAAGAAGTTCCTGTACGTGAACCGCAGGGCGCCCTACGGCAGCATCTACGCGCTCGAATCGCTCGAAGTGGTGCTGATCGGCGCGGCCTTCGAGCAGGACGTGAGCCTCGCTTTCCTGGGCGACGGCGTCTACCAGCTGGCGAAGGGCCAGGACACCAAGGGGCTGGAGATGAAGAACTTCTCGCCGACGTTCCGCGCCCTGGAAGACTACGACGTCACCAAGCTCTACGTGGAGAAGGAGGCGCTCGAGGCGCGCGGCCTGAGCCCGGCCGACCTGGTGGTGCCGGTCGAGGTGGTGAGCGCCGAGCGCATGGCTGAAATCATGGAAGCCCAGGACGTGATCTTGAGCTTCTGAGGACGAAAGCCATGCTGCATACCGTCAACAAGTCGCCCTTCGAGCACAAGGCCCTGGAGACCTGCCTGAAGTTCGCCCGGCAGGGAGCCGCGGTGCTGCTGATCGAGGATGGCGTGTACGCGGCGGCCAGGGACACGGCCGTCTCGAAGCAGGTGCAGGAGGCTCTGAAGAGCGTGTCGATTTACGCGCTCAAGCCCGACGTCGAGGCGCGAGGCATGCAGAACCGGGTGATGGACGGCGTTCGCCTGGTCGACTACGGGGGGTTCGTGGACCTCGTGGCGGAGCACAACGCCGTGCAATCCTGGCTTTGACCTCTAGAGGAAGCAAGATATGCCTATCGAAGTGAGCGGCAAGACCATCGAGACCGACGAGGAAGGCTATCTCGCCGACCGCACCGACTGGAACGAGGACGTGGCGAAGGAAATGGCGCGCCTCGACAGCTGCGACCTGAGCGAGAACCACTGGGAAGTGATCAACTTCCTGCGCGAGTACTACGAGGAGTACCAGATCGCCCCGGCGGTGCGCGTGCTGACCAAGGCCATCGGCAAGAAGCTCGGCGCGGACAAGGGAAACAGCAAGTACCTGTATGAGCTGTTCCCGTACGGCCCGGCCAAGCAGGCCTGCAAGTACGCGGGGCTGCCCAAGCCGACCGGCTGCGTGTAAAGGAACAGGGAAACCCAGGTTTCCCCATTACCCCTTCCTAGATGTCGGCGCTGACCGTCCTCTACGCGCTGCTGTTCTACTGCGCCGCCGCCACGCTGGTCGTCGGCGTGGCCCGCAAGTGCTGGGTGTATGCGCGCACGCCGCAGCCCCTGAAGATCCCGATCCCGCCGGCGCCGACCACGCGCCGCGGCGTCGTGCTGCGCCTGCTCATGGAAGTGGTGCTGTTCCGCAGCCTGTTCCGCTCCAACAAGTGGATCTGGCTGTTCGGCTGGCTGTTCCACGTCGCGCTGCTGGCGGTGCTCGCGCGCCACCTGCGCTATTTCACCGAGCCGGTCTGGGCCTGGGTCGCGCTCATCCAGCCCTTCGGGCTGTACGCCGGCTTCGCCATGCTCGCCGGCCTCGGCGGGCTCTGGGCGCGGCGCTTTCTCGTCGATCGCGTGCGCTACATCAGCAGCCCCTCCGATCACCTGATGCTCGCGCTGCTCGCGGCCATCGCCGCGAGCGGGCTCGCCATGAAATACCTCGCGCACACCGACATCGTCGCGCTGAAGGCGTTCTTCCTCGGCCTGATGGCGTTCGACTGGCAGCCGTTGCCCGCCGACCCGGCGCTGCTCGTGCACCTGGCGCTGGTCGCGGCGCTGATGATCGTGTTTCCTGTGAGCAAGCTGCTGCACGCGCCGGGGGTGTTCTTCAGCCCGAGCCTGAACCAGGTCGACGACGCGCGCGAGCGGCGGCACACGGCCGGCTGGTCGGCAAAGATCGTGCACGTCGATCGGGCGCGCGGAGGCTGAATGGCCGCATTCGAGACGCCGCCGCTGGGCGAATATCCGGTGATCCCGCCGGTGCGCGAAGGCGCCATGGCGCACAGCAAGCCGTTCGTGGCCAAGCCCGACCTGCAGAAGCCGCTCGGCTTTCCCGGCGAGCTGGTGCCGGACTGGGAAAAGGTCGCCGTCACCAAGCTCGGTGAGCTCGTTTCGCAGTCGCGCGCGCTGCAGGTGTTCCTCGACTCGTGCGTCAAGTGCGGGGCCTGCACCGACAAGTGCCACTACTATCTCGGCACCTCCGATCCCAAGAACATGCCGGTGGCGCGCCAGGACCTGCTGCGCTCGGTGTACCGGCGCTACTACACCTTCGCCGGCAAGCATTTCCCGAAGCTGGTGGGCGCGCGCGACATGACGAAGGACGTGCTCGACGACTGGTACAGCTATTTTCACCAGTGCTCGCAGTGCCGGCGCTGCTCGGTGTTCTGCCCCTACGGCATCGACACCGCCGAGATCTCGATGGCGGCGCGCGACATCATGGACAGCGTCGGCCTGGGCCAGAAGTACTCCAACGAGATCATCGGCAAGGTGCACAAGGTCGGCAACAACCTCGGCCTGCCCGGGCCGGCGCTGCGCGACACGCTCGACGGCCTGGAAGAGGACGTGAAGGAGGCGACCGGGGCGGACGTCCGGTTCCCGCTCGACGAGAAGGGCGCCGAGGTGCTGCTCGTCACGCCGAGCGCCGACTTCTTCGCCGAGCCGCACGTCGACGGCCTGATCGGCTACGCCAAGGTGTTCCACGCCGCGGGCATCTCGTGGACGCTCTCCACGCACGCCTCCGAGGCGGCGAATTTCTCGCTCTTCATCGGCAACCACGACAACCTGCAGAAGGTGGCCGAGCGCATCCGCGAGGCGGCGCTCGAGCTGGGGGTGAAGCGCATCGTGGTGGGCGAGTGCGGCCATGCCTGGCGCGTCGCCTACAGCTTCTGGAACACGCTCATCGGCCCGTTCGACTTCCTCGACCCGCGCTACCCCGCGCCGCAGCACATCTGCGAGGTGACCTACGACCTCATCCGCCGCGGCGCCCTCACGCTCGACAAGGGCGCCAACGCCGACAAGGTGGTGACCTTCCACGATTCCTGCAACGTGTCGCGCGGCGCGCGCATGGGCGACGTGCCGGGCGGGCAGTTCCTCATCCCGCGCGAGATCATCCGCGCCTGCGTCGAGCGGTTCGTCGACATGGCGCCCGAGACCATCGGCGAGGCCACCTTCTGCTGCGGCGGCGGCGGGGGGCTCCTCACCGACGACCTGCTCGAGCTGCGCGTCAAGGGCGCGCTGCCGCGCATGCAGGCCCTGCAGCAGGTGGTGGAGGAGCACGGCGTCAACTACCTGGCCGCCATCTGCGCCATCTGCAAGAGCCAGTTCACCAAGGTGCTGCCCTACTACAAGCACCCCATGGACATGATCGGCAGCGTGCACGGCCTGGTGAGCAACGCCATCGTATTAAACCGGAGATAGCCATGTCAGCGCCAGCGAGCAAGCCCGAAGCGAAGAGCGGGCACACCTTCCGCAAGTTCAGGGACGGCGACCACGAGTGGGGTTCGTTCCAGGAGCAGATCTTCTCCGGCGACGAGACCGACAAGTGCCCGACCTACGTGCACAAGACGCCGCCCTGCCAGGCGACCTGCCCGTCGGGCGAGGACATCCGCGGCTGGCTCAACATCGTGCGCGGGGTGGAGAAGGCCCCCAAGGGCACCAGCATGCAGGAGTACGCGTTCCGGCGCTCAACCGATGCCAACCCTTTCCCGTCGATGATGGGGCGGGTGTGCCCGGCGCCCTGCCAGACCGGCTGCAACCGCAACAAGGTGGAGGACACCGTCGGCATCAACGCGGTCGAGCAATACATCGGCGACTATGCGCTGGAGCAGAAATTCGCTTTTCAGGCCGGATCCGAGTCCGGCAAGCGTGTCGCGATCGTGGGCGGGGGCCCGGCGGGACTGTCCGCGGCCTATCAGCTGCGCCGCAAAGGGCATGCCGTCACGCTGTTCGACGATCATGCCGAGCTCGGCGGCATGGCGAAATATGGCGTGCCGGGCTACCGCCTGCCGCGCACGCACCTCGACGGCGAGATCAATCGCATCATCGCCATGGGCGTCGAAGTCCGGCTCAACACGCGCATCGGCAAGGACGTCCAGCTGAAGGACCTGGAGAGGGACTTCGACGCGGTGCTGCTCGCGCTCGGCTGCAAGGCGGGACGCGCATTGCCGGTGCCCGGCGCGGACGCGCCCAACTGCATCAGCGGGGTCGCGTTCCTCGAGGCCTTCAACCAGGGGCGGCTGAAGACGGTCTCCGGCCGCGTGGTGGTGGTCGGCGGCGGCGATACCTCGGTCGACGTGGTGTCGGTGGCGCGGCGCCTGGGCTATGTCGAGGACATGAAGGAGACCGAGCGCCCGGAGTTCGTGGTCATGGGCCACGCCGCGCACGACGTTTCGACGCTGGCCGCGCGCCAGGGCGCCGACGTCATGCTCACCTCGATGCAGCCGATCGAGGAGATGAACGCCGCCAAGCACGAGATCGAGGACGCGCAACGCGAGGGCGTGAAGATCCGCGGCAACCTGCTGCCGGTGAAGGTGCTGCTCGACGAGCGCAGCGGGCGCGCCAAGGCGCTGCGCGTGGTCGAGGTCGAGTGGGTCAAAGGCAAGCCGGTCGAGAAGCCGGGCACCGAGATGGACCTCGAGGCCGACCTCATCGTCTCCGCCATCGGCCAGACCGGCGACCTGAGCGGCATGGAGGAGCTGGACAATGGCAAGGGCCTGATCGCCGCCGACAAGTTCTACCAGCTGCCGAATCGCCAGGGCGTGTTCGCCTGCGGAGACATCCTCCGGCCGCACCTGCTCACCACCGTCATCGGCCAGGGGTCGATCGCCGCCGAGAGCATCGACCGCTACCTCGTCGGGAAGGACATGGCGAAGCGGCCGAAGGTCGACGTGCACCATTTCAACCTGCTCGATAAGCTGCGCGAAGTGAACCTCGAGCCCAAGCCGTTCAAGCCGCTCGAGGATCGCGAGCTGCGCGAGATCGACCGCGGCCTGCGCGGCACCTCGCTCGCCGGCAAGGCGGTGGGCGGCTTCGCCATCCACAACTACGAGGACCGCAGCGCCGCGGAGGTCTGCAAGTCAGACGAGCTGTTCCTCGGCCACTTCCCGTACCAGGAGCGCATCAAGCGCACCGAGATCGGTCCGTCGGCCGAGGAGGTGCTGGGCCACTTCGCCGAGCGCATGGTGGGCTTTACCGACAAGCAGGCGGTGGACGAGGCGAAGCGCTGCATGAGCTGCGGCATGTGCTTCGAGTGCGACAACTGCGTCATCTATTGCCCGCAGACCGCGGTCAAGCGCACCCCCAAGGCGGAGGCCACGATGGGCCGCTACGTCTATACCGACTACGACCTGTGCATCGGCTGCCACATCTGCGCCGACGTCTGCCCCACCGGCTACATCAAGATGGGCCTGGGCGATCACTGAGCGCCGGAATGATGCGCATCGCCGCCGCAATCATGGCCGCCGTGCTGACGGTCGCGGCGCACGCCGATGCGCCCAAGCCCAGGATCGAGCGTGGCGAAGCTTGCGTGGCGCCCACCGGGGAGATGCGCCGCGACCACATGGACATGCTGCTCCATCAGCGCGATCGCACCATGCGCCAGGGCCTTCGCGAGCCGCGCTTCAGCCTCAAGGGCTGCGTCGACTGCCACGCCAGCCGCGAGACCGGCAGCGTGCTCGGCAAGGACGGCTTCTGCTCGAGCTGCCATGAGTACGCCGCGGTGAAGCTCGACTGCTTCGAGTGCCATTCCCCGCAGGCGCAGAAGCGGACTGCGGCCAGGCCATGAGCCCGGAGCGCCGCCAGTTCCTGGGTTGGGGCGTCGCCGCCGCCGGTGCGACCCTCGCCCCGGGCTTCATGCTGGTCGAGCTGGCGCAGGCGCGCTCGCCGCAGGAGGCCGCCTCCAAGCTGCAGCGCTGGGGGCTGCTGATCGACATCACGAAGTGCGCGGATTGTGACGAGTGCGTCACCGCCTGCCACGAGGAAAATGGCGTCACGGGCCACGGCCGCCCGCAGACCGACGCGCAGTGGATCCGCAAGGTGAGCCTGCGCGACAAGCGCACCGGCTACGCGCAGACGCTGCCGCTCATGTGCCAGCACTGCGAGCACCCGCCGTGCGTCGACGTGTGCCCGACCGGCGCGTCGTTCAAACGCGACGACGGCATCGTGCTGGTCGACAAGCACACTTGCATCGGCTGCCGCTACTGCGTCCTCGCCTGCCCGTACGGCGCGCGCTCCTTCGTGCACGAGGCGACGAGCGGCCAGAAGCCCGACGTGCCGCGCGGCAAGGGCACGGTCGAGTCCTGCACGCTGTGCGTGCACCGCGTGGACCGCGGCGATACCCCGGCTTGCGTAGAGGCGTGCAACAAGGATGGCGGCAAGGCGATGGCGTTCGGCGACCTGAACGATCGCGACAGCGCCATCCACAAGCGCCTGCGCGCCGAGCCTTCGAGCCAGATCCGCGCCGACCTCGCGCTCAACACCGGCGTGCGCTACCAGGGCCTCTAGCCATGGCGAGCATCCAATATCGCGAGATCGAGGGCCGCAGCGGCGCCTACCTGGCGCTGCTTGGCGTACTCGGCGCCCTGATCCTCGCCGGCCTAGGCGCTACGTGGTACATGGAGCACAACGGCCACCACGTCACCGGCATGAGCAACCGCATCGTGTGGGGCATGCCACATGTGTTCGCGATATTCCTGATC
>Ga0209592_1000508_pt1 | contig 11805 bp, 10 predicted proteins | sample PPLLak2March2015_2_FD_187251 | JGI IMG/M metagenome (GOLD analysis project Ga0209592, IMG submission 187251) | Freshwater sediment microbial communities from Prairie Pothole Lake near Jamestown, North Dakota, USA - PPLs Lake P8 Core (3) Depth... | ecosystem: Environmental > Aquatic > Freshwater... | reverse complement strand
TGAAGGGAAGACCCTAATAGGAGGGAGATTCTTCAAACCCCCTAATCGATTCAGAAGGTCCTTTAAAATTGCTTCTTTTAATTTTGTTTGAAATGAATAATCGATGTGTTGCCACTGGCAGCCCCCGCATCCCCCGAAGGAGGGACAGGGAGGAGTCACTCTCCAGGGAGAGGGTTCCACGATCTGGACGAGTCTTCCCATGGAGTATCTCTTCTTCTCTTCTATCGTCTCAATCCATGCCTCATCGCCGGTCACGGTGTGAGGGATGAAGACCACCTTATCCTGGATCCGGGCCACCCCATATCCTTTAAAAGCGACAGACCCGATACGCACCTGAACTTTTTTCATCGTGGTCTAAAAATAGCATGGAGGGCAATGAGTTTCAATGGATTTAAGGGGAAAAGGGCAGGGGGAGAATGATTGACATCTTCTCATGATTTTGTTAGTTTTAATCACCTGTAGAAAAAGGATAACCGAAGCGGATGCCCTGGTTTAAAAAAGGTGAAGAAGAAAAAGAGGGGGAAGAGAAGCGAGAGGAGCTGAAACCTTCTGGTCAGCTCTGGGTGAAATGCAACTCCTGTAATGAGATCATCTATCGGAAAGTCATCGAACGAAATTTTCAGGTTTGCCCTAAGTGTAACTATCATTTTCAAATCCCTGCTCGGAGAAGAATCGATTGCGTCGTAGACCCCGGGACTTTCATCGAATATGATGCCGAACTTGTTTCTGCCGATCCTTTAGAGTTCAAGGATTCGAAACGATACTCCTCTCGAGTGAAAGAATCCCAGGAGAAGACAGGGCAGAAGGATGCCATCCTCTGTGGAGAGGCAAAGATCGAAGGCCAGTCAGCCATGGTTGGTATTTTCGAGTTTAATTTTATGGGCGGAAGTTTGGGATCGGTGGTGGGAGAGAAGATCACCCGTTTGATAGAGCGGGCCGTCAAAAAGAGAACCGGTGTGGTGATCTTCTGCGCCTCGGGAGGAGCGAGGATGCAGGAAGGCATCCTCTCCTTGATGCAGATGGCCAAAACGAGCGCGGCCTTGGCTAAACTGAACGAGGCGAAAGTTCCCTATATCTCCGTATTGACCGACCCCACTACAGGTGGAGTTTCTGCCAGTATTGCCATGTTGGGTGATGTCATCATTGCGGAGCCAAAGGCGATGATCGGATTTGCAGGGCCGAGGGTGATTAAGGAGACGATTCGGGCAGAGCTTCCAGAAGGATTTCAACGAGCCGAGTACCTTCTCGAACATGGGATGGTTGACCTGATCGTGGAGCGTAAGGATCTGAGACACACACTTGCCTCGCTCTTGGAGATGCTTAAGTCCGAAAGCTAAGAGGGAGTATCGATCCATGGGCCAGAACGCCTATCAACAGTCGTTAGACTATCTTTACGGTCTTGAAAAGTTTGGAATGATCTTCGGATTGACTCAGGTGGAAAGGATTCTCAACGCCATTGGAAATCCCCACAAAGATATTCAGGCCATCCACATCGGGGGGACCAACGGGAAAGGGTCCACGGCGGCGATGATCAACTCGATCCTGCAGAAAGAGGGCTATCGAGTGGGCCTGTACACTTCTCCCCATCTTATTCGGTTTACCGAACGGATCAAGGTGAACGGGGAGGAGATCGAGGAAGAAGAGGTGGCTGAACTGGCAGGATGGATCAAAAGGGAAATCGAGGCAGCGGGTATCACTCCTCCCTTCACTTTCTTCGATTTCACCACAGCGATGGCGCTTCACTATTTTAAGCAGAAGTGGGTGGACGTGGCCATTTTAGAGGTCGGTTTGGGCGGGAGACTTGATTCCACCAACGTGGTCAACCCATTGCTCTCCATTATCACCAATATTGCCAAAGACCATGAAGAATATCTGGGTAAAAGTATCTTGAAGATCGCTCGTGAGAAGGCAGGTATTATTAAGAGGGGAAGACCGCTCATTACCGCTGCGGAGCAACCTCAGGTGCTTCGCCTCTTTTCAAAATTGTGCGAGGCAAAGAGCTCTCCTTATTATCGGGTAGGGAAAGAATTTCGATATGTCCGGGCAGAAGAGGAGACCTTTGATTATGAGGGCCTCAATCGAAAGTTGTGGGGGGTCCATCTCAATCTCAAGGGATTTCATCAGGTCATCAATGCGACGACCGCCCTTGGGGCGACAGAGGTTTTAGAAGATTTAGGATATCGCATCTCCACGGATGCAATGATCGATGGGTTGAGAGAGGTGGATTGGCCCGGGAGATTGGAAATGGTTTCTTCTCATCCTCGGGTGATCCTCGATGGTGCTCACAATCCAGCAGGAGCCCTTGTTCTGAAGGAATCCTTAGAAAGGGAATTTCAATATCAACACCTCATCCTTCTTATCGGCATCATGAAGGACAAAGACATCCAATCCATGCTTCATCTTTTGGCTCCCCGGGCGGATCACATCATTCTTACGAGACCTCATACGGACCGCGCAAGCCCTCCTTCCCTGCTCAAAAAGGCATTGGGGCAGAATGGGAAGAAAGCGGAGATAGCGGAAGATTTTAAAGAGGCGATTGAGAGAGGTCTCTCCCTGACTCACAAAGAGGATCTCCTCTGTATTACCGGATCCCTATATACGGTTGGGGAAGCTCGTGCCTATTTTTATTCCAAGAGGGAATCATGAGAGTCTACCGACTCATTCTGAGCTTTTTTTTCTTTCTCTTCGTCATCGTCTATACCCTTCCTGCCGATGCGAAGGTGGGGGATATGGGTGTGGTGAAAGAAGAAGGGCCTGTTGACATTGAGGCCGATGAGCTCACCTACGAAAGGGAAACACAAGTCTATCACGCCCATGGACAAGTGGAGGTGTACCGAGGGGAGTTTTCTCTAAAGGCAGATCATGCTCAATTGAACATGGAAACCAAAGATTTGGTGGCGTGGGGGAACGTTTTATTAAGAGAGGGAGAGGATGTCATTGAATGTCAACGCTTAGAAGTCAATTTAGAGACCCGATTGGGAAAGATTCATCATGCCAGACTCTTTTTGAAAGAACAGAATTTTCATATCACGGGTCAAGAGGCAGAGAAATTGGGGGAGAACCATTATCGAATACGAGATGGCTCGTTAACGACCTGTGATGCCAAACGGCCCCCTTGGAAATTTAATGTGAAGGAATTGGAAGTGAAAGAGATGGCTTTTGGGGGATGGGGAATTGCCAAAGGCGTCATCTTCCACCTTGAGGATATTCCGGTTCTTTATTTCCCCTGGGGTACTTTTCCTGTCAGACAAGAAAGACAAACCGGTTTTCTCATTCCCCGAGGGGGATATTCCGATAAGTACGGCCTGGAAGCGAGAACTGGATTTTATTGGGCCTTCGCAAAAAATATGGATGCCACTTTCTACTTCGACTACTTAGGAGATAGAGGGTTTAAAGAAGGGTTGGAGTATCGCTATGCCCTTACCCGAGAGACAAAGGGGCAAGCCAGTTTCTACTTCATCGATGATCAAGTCTTCGATCAGAATCGGTATGCCTTCTTCGTCCAACACCAACAGAAGTTTCCCTATGATTTTTATCTCAAAGGAGACATCAATTATGTGAGCGATCATGAATATCTTTATGATTTTGATGAAGACTTTCCAAGGGAAACGAAGATTGATTCAAGGAGTTCAAGGCAATTGAGATCCGTTCTTTTTGGAGGAAAGAACTGGGATCAGTTTAGTTTCGTCATAGACAATGAGGTTTTTGATAACCTGACCCAGACCAGTAATGACGACACAGTTCAGATACTTCCACAGATCAGTTTTTATGCCCATCCCCAGTCGCTGTTTAAGACTCCTCTTTTTTATGACATCGCCTCGTCCTATACCCACTTCTGGCGTGAAAAAGGTGTTGAGGCACAGCGAGGCGATCTTTTTCCAAGGCTTTCTTATCCTATAAGGTTTTTTGATGTATTGAAGTTTGAATCGGATATCGGGGTGAGAGGGACATATTATCAATCCTCTTATCATCCTTATCGTTATAATAATATCATGATTCCTGATAAAGTGACAGGCAACCTCGAACCGGTAGATTCCACCGACAACCATCCCCGACTTCAATACCGTAAATCAGAATCGAGAGAGACCCTTGAGGCAAAGATGCAAATATCAGCGGAGTTTTACCGGGTCTATGATGGGGAGATGATTTCAAAGATCTCCGATCTTTATAAGGTGTCAAAGTGGATGCATACCATCGAACCTATGATCAGTTACCAGTACAGTCCTCGGGTGAATCAGGATAATATTCCTGTCTTTGATGAGGTAGACAGGATTCCCTATACCAATGAAGTCACCTTTGGAATCACTCAGCGTCTGATAGGGAAACCTGAGAAAAAAGGGGTGAGCTCCGGACCTTATGAGTATGGCAAATTAATCATATCTCAAAGTTACAGTTTCGGAGACCCTTATGGGTATCACATCGATGACAGCTTCGATAATCCTTTCAGGTTTGCCTTAAAGGAGAAACAGTACTTTTCCAATATTCGGGGTGAACTTTGGTGGAATTTTAATCCCTACGTTACCGCTCATTGGGATGCAGAACTCAACCCTCATCGGTGGGGTCTCGATCGATTCAATTTCGCCATCAAGGTCAGGGACCGGAGAAACGATGTTTTTCAAGTCCAATATCGAAACACCAAAAGCAGTATCCAGGAGCTCATCTTTGACCCCCGTGCGACGATTCCCCCCTACTTCTACCCGTATCGTGACACCAGTGGCAATGTCCAGCAAATCAATCTTGATGCCCGGGTGAAGACAATAGACCCTTTATACCTTTTCGCCGGAATCCGCTATAACCTATTAGACCATTATAATGTGGTAAACATCTATGGGGCAGAATATCAAGCGCAGTGCTGGAGCGCGGCCCTCGCGGTGGAACAATGGGGCCGGTCTCCCGATGGAACTCGCAAGAAGGAAGTGAAGGTCAATTTCTATATTAATCTTCTGAATATTGGTTCGATAGGACGCAAACCCCATCTGATGGGTTTATAATAAGCGGCTTAGGAGGCTATCTATGAAAGGAGTGATTTTATCGGGAGGATTAGGGACTCGACTCCATCCCTTGACAAAGGTGACCAACAAACACCTCCTTCCCATTTACGATAAACCGATGATATATTATCCGATCCAGACGCTCATTAATGCGGGGATTGATGATATTCTGATTGTCACGGGGGGAAACAATGCTGGAGATTTTTTAAAGCTATTAGGAAATGGTAAGGAATTTGGTCTTAAGCACATCAACTACACCTACCAAGAGGGAGAAGGAGGCATTGCTGAGGCGCTTCGGTTGGCAGAGTTCTTCGCATCAGGAGAAAAGGTCTGCGTGGTCTTGGGGGACAACATTATTGAGAAAAATATTCGCCGAGCGGTAAAAAATTTTCAAAAGCAAAAGGAAGGAGCTAAAATATTGCTCAAAGAAGTTTCGGATCCACAGCGGTTTGGCGTTCCCGAGTTGAGAGGAGACCGGATTATACGAATCGAAGAGAAGCCAAAAGAGCCCAAATCCCAATATGCTGTGATCGGAGTCTATCTTTACGATAACGATGTTTTTAACATCATCAAGACCCTCAAACCCTCTCACCGAGGGGAGTTAGAAATTACTGATGTAAACAATCGGTATATTGAAAAAGGGTTGATGACATGGGATATTTTAGAGGGGTGGTGGACCGACGCAGGGACTTTTGAATCCTTGCTTCGTGCGAACCAATTGGTTGCGAAGACCGGCGCCAACAAGGTTTGACAAGTAAAGTGTCAACCCTTTCACGTCCAACCTCAAACGTTACTTGAAGGGGGAGGGAAAATGATACAAGGAGTGAGGACCAAAACGTTAAAGGTGATCCCAGATGAGCGGGGAAGGCTCATGGAGATCCTCAGGTCGGATGATGACCTGTTTCTAAAGTTCGGGCAAGTATACATCACCACCACCTATCCCCAGGTGGTGAAGGCTTGGCACTATCATAAGGTCCAGACCGATACCCTCTGCGCCGTCCAGGGAATGATCAAACTGGCTCTTTACGATCCTCGAGAAGGTTCTCCGACTGAAGGCGAAATCAATGAATTCTTCATTGGAGTCCATAACCCTATGCTGGTCCAAGTTCCCCAAGGCGTCTACCATGGATGGAAATGCACCAGTGAGGAGGAAGCGATCATCATTAACCTCCCCAATGAGGTTTATGTGTACAAGGAGCCGGACGAATACCGTCTCCCACCCCATGGAAAAGATATTCCTTATGATTGGTCGAGAAAAGACGGATGACAACTGCCCGCATAGGGCAAAGGGCATGGAGCATAGCGTTAAATCTTTTTACGCCATGCGCTTCAATGATTGGAGTGAGGAATGAAAATCTTAGTGACAGGTGGCTGTGGGTTCATCGGGAGCAACTTTATTCGTTATTTTTTAAAATCCTATCCGGATTATTCTCTGATCAATTTGGATAAATTGACCTATGCTGGAAATTTGGAAAATCTCTCCGATCTCTCTCATTCTCCCCGTTATCATTTCATCCGGGGAGACATTGCCGATGCCCCACGGGTAGAGGAATTGATCAACAAAGGTGTGGATGCCATCGTCAATTTCGCAGCTGAATCCCATGTGGACCGATCCATCGAAGACCCGAGTGCCTTTATGAAGACCAATGTCTTTGGGACCTTCGTCCTTCTCGAAACCGTGCGTAAGATTTTTCATAAGCAGCGAATCCGTTTCCTTCACATTTCGACCGATGAAGTGTACGGTTCTTTGGGCGAAACCGGAGCTTTTACTGAGGAGACCCCTCTGGCTCCCAACAGCCCTTATTCAGCGAGTAAAACGGCAGCGGATATGTTGGTGAGAGCTTATCATCATACGTATGGAATTCCAGCACTCATTACCCGAAGTTCAAACAATTATGGGCCCTATCAGTTTCCTGAAAAATTGATTCCCCTTATGGTCTCAAACGCCATCGAGGATAAAGAGTTGCCCATTTATGGTGATGGCATGCATGTGCGAGATTGGATCTATGTCGAGGATCACTGTCGGGCCTTAGATGTCGTGCTTCACCACGGGAGAGAAGGAGAGGTTTATAATATAGGAGGTCGGAGCGAGAAGCCCAATTTGACCGTCGCCAAGACCATTTTAGATCAGTTGGAGAAATCGCATTCCATGATCCGATTTGTCACAGATCGGCCAGGACATGATCGTCGTTATGCCATTGATTTCTCTAAGATCGAGAAAGAGTTAGGGTGGAAACCTTCGGTCTCCTTTCAGGAGGGGATCCGCCTAACCGTGGAGTGGTATCAGACCCATAAGGAATGGTGGAAAAAGATCAAAACAGGAGAGTATCTCGCTTATTACAACAAGATGTATAAAGACCGATAAATGAATTACGAATTTAGGAATTATGAGTTTAGGTTTTTGGTTGCTTGTGTTTCTTGAGTTCTTTGAGTTACTTGAGTTAACTCAATAAACTCAATAAATTTCCTCAATTCAAGAGAGTGAGATGAAGCGGATATTGGTGATCGGAGCAAAAGGAATGTTGGGCGGAGATCTGATGGGTGTTCTCCTTTCCTCTTTCCCCAATGATGAAATCTTCGGATGGGATATTGAAGAGATCGACATCCAAAAAGAAGAAGACACTGTTTTTAAAATTGAAAAACTCCGACCCTATGTTGTCATCCATATTGCCGCCTACACCGATGTGGATGGGTGTGAAACAAACGAGGGGAAAGCCTTTGCGGTCAACGCCGAAGGGACAAAACATGTCGCTCTCGGAGCATCAAGATGCCAGGCGAAGATAGTCTACCTGAGCACAGACTATGTCTTCGATGGAAAGAAAAAGGAACCCTATCTGGAAAACGATCCTCCCCATCCCCTCAGTGTCTATGGCCATTCCAAATGGAAAGGCGAGCAATACGTCCAAGAGTCGGTGAGAGATTTTCTGATCATTCGGACCCAGTGGCTCTACGGAAGATATGGGAAAAATTTTGTGACCTCGATTCTCAGGCAGGCGAGCGAGAAAAGGACTCTTTCCATTGTGAATGACCAGATTGGCTCGCCTACTTACACCGTTGATTTGGCCAAAGCCATTTCCACTCTGATTCAATTTGACGCCCGGGGAATTTTCCATGTGGCAAACAGCGATCTCTGCACTTGGTATGCCTTTGGCCAGGCCATCTTAAAGCTTTCGGGGATGGATAAAGTGAAGGTGATTCCCATCTCTTCAAAAGAGCTTGCCCGTCCGGCGGCCCGGCCCCTTTATTCTGTTCTCAATTGCCAGAGGTTAAAAAAGGAAACAGGGTTGACTTTGCGACCATGGTCCGAGGCTCTGAAGGAGTACCTTTCCACTGATCGGCCATCCATGGATAGAATGGGCAGGTAAACCCTATTGTTGATTAAAATCGATCTTTAAGAGGGGTCAACCTTTGTCTCTTTGTAAAGGTTCCCGATCCATTCAAAAAGATTTTTTTTTGAAACAACAGGGCAAAGAAAAGAAAGAGGGGAGAGGAGGAAGTTCGGGATGAATATCTGTATCATCGGAACCGGTTATGTGGGATTGGTGACAGGAGTCTGTCTGGCAGAATTTGGAATGAATTTGATCTGTGTGGATAATGACCACCCGAAGATCGAGCTTCTCCGACAGGGGAAGGTTACCATCCATGAACCGGGGCTTGAAGATCTTATGATGAAAAATATGAGGGAAGGGAGGCTTTCTTTTTCCACCAGTATCGAGGAGGGTGTAAAATCAAGCCTGGTGATCTTCATTGCTGTGGGAACGCCTTCCAATGACGATGGTTCTGCCGACCTTCAATATGTGGAAGAGGTGGCTAAGGAAATCGCCCGATCTATGGATGGCTATAAGGTGGTGGTAATAAAATCCACCGTGCCCGTTGGAACCTGTCGTCGTCTGAAACAATTGATCAAAGATCATCAGCTCCAACCCGTTCCTTTTGACATCGTTTCCAATCCCGAATTTCAGAGGGAAGGCTCCGCGATTGAGGATTTTATGCGACCGGACCGGGTGACGATCGGTGCGGAAAGCGAGCAAGCCATTGCGATTATGAAAGACATTTACAGTGCTCTCTATCTGATTGAAACTCCGCTCGTCATCACCTCCTTGGAAACAGCCGAGATGATTAAATATGCGGCGAATGCCTTTTTAGCGACGAAGGTGAGTTTCATCAATGAGATCGCCAATCTCTGTGAGGTGGTGGACGCTGATGTCCATCATGTGGCAAGGGCCATGGGTCTCGATGGAAGGATCGGGAAGAAATTTCTACATCCTGGTCCAGGTTTTGGAGGCTCCTGCTTCCCGAAGGACACCCGCGCCCTTTCAAGGATGGCTCAGGAGAAGGGGTATCCGTTCAAAATTCTGGACGCTGTCATCCATGTGAACGAGGAGCAAAAAAGAAGAATGATCAAAAAAATCGTAGAGAAAGCAGGAGATCTGAAGGGTAAAACGATAGGGATACTCGGCCTTTCCTTCAAACCGAACACGAATGACATCCGGGAATCCTCTTCGATTGTCATTATCCAAGGACTTCTGGCCATGGGGGCAAAGGTAAAGGCCTTTGATCCAGCGGCCATGGAGGAAACCAAAGCGGTCTTTCCCAAAATAGAGTTTGGGAAGGATGCCTATGATGTCGCCAGGGGAGTGGACGCATTGGTTCTGGCAACCGAGTGGAATCAATTCCGGCGGTTAGATCTTCAACGCATTAAAGAGCTGCTAAAAAAACCGGTCTTCATTGATCTGAGAAATGTCTATGATCCGGATCAGATGAAGCGATTAGGTTTTGATTACTGCGGCGTTGGAAGGTGAGGGTTGGTATTAGCTCATTCCGTAAAGGACTGGATCTTTGTCTCCGATGCCCATTTTACCGGGAAAGACCCCGAAGCCATGGAGGCGTTTCTCAGATTCTTAGATTCGGAGAAAAGCCAGATGGGCCATTTTGTGATTCTGGGTGACCTCTTTGAATTCTTCTTCGGGTTTAAAAATTTTTTCTCACACGAAAAATCTTCTATTTTCACCGACTATCTCCCCGTGTTCCGCAAACTTCAAAGTCTTTTTCACGAAGGAATCCGAATAAAATATTTTGAGGGAAATCACGATTTCTTCCTTCACTCCTTCTTTTCAGAACAATTCGGGATAGAGGTGGACGTCTATCCCAATGGATGCGAAGAAAGGTTGGGAGGGAAAAGGGCCTTCATCGCCCATGGAGATTTATCGAATCCAAGTCAGTGGACTTATCGGATTTTCCGAAAAATCCTTAAAAACCGGTGGACCTATCGTCTGATCCATTTCGCCGGTCCCCGGCTCTCTCGTCAGATCGCCCAGAAGCTGAGTGACTTAAGTTATCAAAAATATCATAACGATATCCAAGCCACTCCCCCCCCTGCTTTCAAGGCCTTTGCCCATCAGAAGTTTTTAGAAGGATGTAACATCGTCATCCTCGGCCATTCCCATTTTCCTGAGGAGGTGGAGGAGCGGATGGATGGGAGGAGATGTCTTTATTTCAATGTCGGGGATTGGATGGTCCACCGATCCTTTTTACGCTTCACCCCTCCGGATCATTTCAAATTAAGCCAATATATGTGAAAATAAGGAGAGGAGGAGGTCATTTCATTTTATAGTGAACGCCAAAAGAAAGGGGTCATTGCGAGGAGCGCCTGCCTGCCGGTAGGCAGGAAGTGACGTGCCTGCACGCCGAAGTGGCGTTACGCCTGCCTGCGCGAAGCCCCACCTCCAGAAGCCTTGCGGAGGGCAGGCGCTTCGGCGAAGGCAGGGCACGCAGGCGTGGCAATCTCCTGAGATTGCTTCATGGAGTTTATCCTGAGCGTAAAATGAGATTCTTCGCTTCGCTCAGAATGACATTAAGCGAAGGGTTCGCAATGACACTTTACGAATGTCAACTCATTTAGGTCGTTCTCTATAGATTTCGAATTTTTAATTTCATCACTGGACAAATGTATGGCGAACAGAGTCGTTTTTCTCGATCGGGATGGGACCATTAATGAAGAGGTGGGGTATGTCAATCACATCGAACGATTTTTCCTTCTTCCCAGAGTGGGGCAGGCGATTCAATTGTTAAATCAATACGGATGGAAGGCAGTGGTGGTCACCAATCAGTCCGGTGTGGCGAGAGGTTACTTCCCAGAGTCTCTGATTCACCAGGTTCACCAAAAGATGCAGGAACTTTTAGGGAACGAGGGAGCCCATCTCGATAGAATCTATTATTGTCCCCATCATCCTGATATCGGAGTTCCTCCTTATCGTCAGAAGTGCCGATGTCGAAAACCGGCAACCGGAATGATAGAAGAGGCCATGAAGGAATTGACTCTTGACCTTTCCCAGAGCTATATGGTCGGGGATCGTGGGGTGGATATTGAATTTGCCCATCAGATTGGAGCCAGGGCGATCTTGGTTCTTACTGGATACGGGAAAGGAGAATGGGAATATTCCGGGGCCCAGTGGAAGGTCAAGCCTGATCATGTCGCTCAGGATCTCTTTGAGGCCGTTCAGTGGATTCTTCAACAAGAAGGGCTGAGCCTCAAGTAGAATATGGGTCAGGGTTAGGAAGTCCGTTTAAATGGATAGCAAAATGGTAATGGGTGACGATGCTGGTATCGAAGCAGGAAGCTTGTATAAAAAGAAGCTCGAATATCCAGTATCGACAGACGAGTCTCGATACGAGCTTCGACAACGAGAAACGTTGATAAACCCAAACCCTTGGACGAAACAGACATCCTTGTCTGCGCCTGCCTGCCGGTAGGCAGGGTAGGCAGGGTAGGCAGGGTTACCCTAACCGTTGAACCAAAGACTTTACATTTTTA
>Ga0209592_1000504_pt1 | contig 11828 bp, 9 predicted proteins | sample PPLLak2March2015_2_FD_187251 | JGI IMG/M metagenome (GOLD analysis project Ga0209592, IMG submission 187251) | Freshwater sediment microbial communities from Prairie Pothole Lake near Jamestown, North Dakota, USA - PPLs Lake P8 Core (3) Depth... | ecosystem: Environmental > Aquatic > Freshwater >... | reverse complement strand
CTATCTCCGATTCAGGTGTATAGAACCGTATTGTATGTCCGCTTAAACCCGGGAATACAAAAGCTGTTTCGGACAGATTCATCTCCATCGCAACATTCTGCATCCAGGCGGTTGAAGGTTTCCTGTCGAGGATACAAACTCCCGCCGGGTTCCCCCCGAATGGTTTGCCTGTAAATGAATCGACCTGGTAGATAACCCTGGCTGTTTTCATGGTATGAATAATAATGGTTCAACGGTTCAACGGTTCAAAGGCGTAACGGCATAACGGTGCACAACCATTCAGGCAAGTTACAAAAAAATTGCAAAGGTTCACATTACCGGAGATGCATTAAAAATATCAGGGATGGAACCACTCCGTGGTTCGAAAGGCGTTTTCTGTGAAATCCCTATAATGATGGAACCACTCCGTGGTTCGGGCCCGGGAAAACCTGACAGTATCCAATACTTATGACCTGAATCCCGGTGGGGTTCCATCATACCACGATAAAGGTAACAGACCGGATATGAACCCCGGAGGGGTTCCATCATACCAGGATAAACGTAACAGACCGGATATGAACCTCGGAGAGGTTCCACCATATTAGGAAAAAGGTAACAATTATGGAATGAACCCCGGAGGGGTTCCATAAATAAATACCAAAAGAATAAAATATGTCTTTTAATACGTATTATAATACGTATTATAATACGTATTTCACTAAAACTAACAATCATATTTACAATGCAATATTAACCATACATCATGCAAAATCATTACGGAGCAAAACTGCAAAACTCAACTTCAGGATCCTGGGACTGCACTACTGCATGACTGTACGACTGCTCGACTTCAATATTGCAAAATTGCACGATTGCAAAATTGCACGATCCATTAAAGCATCCGTTCACCGGTAAAATTCCTCATTTAGCGGTATTTCTCCGGATTTAATCTAATAAAACTTTGTAAACCAGAAAAGTTTTCTCATTTTTGCAGGCTGTAACATCAGAGGAATGGATAGCAGGCAAAAAATCATAGAAGCAGCAGCAGTTATGTTCAGGACCTATGGGATCAGGGCTGTCACCATGGATATGCTTGCCTCGCATATGGGCATTTCAAAAAGAACAATCTATGAGGTATTCAGCGACAAAGAAGAGTTGCTCAATGGGGTTCTGAAATGGATGATGATGAAGCAGCGCGACCTGATGGCCAAAATTTCCTCCGAATCAGGCAGCGTGATCGAAGCCATTTTTAAAATGCTTGATCTAATGGCGGACCACTTTCAGAAAATGAGCCCCGCCTTTCGGCTTGACATGCAACGTTATCACAATGATATTGCAAAAAACCTCAGCGAGCATAATGAGCTGCCTTATTTCAGGAATAACGCCGAAATATTGAGGCAGGGAATAACAGAAGGTGTTTTCAGGGAGGATATTGATGTTGAAATAATCAATAAATGCATGCTTGAAGTTGCCAGGATGTCAAATGACAAGAATATGTTCCCTCCTGAAAGTTTCCCGAATAAGGATGTCATAAAAAATTTTTATGTGAATTACCTGAGGGGAATATCAACTAAAAAGGGTCTTGAATTAATAGATTATTTTGACAGTAAGAACAGGTAAGGAGGATAAAAAGAAATAAGTAGAAATTAGTAGAAAGAATAAGATATCTGGGTAATGAGTTGGGAATCAATATAAAAGAATAATTTTTTGGTCGTAGAAAAACTTAATTTATGAAAATCAAATCTCGGGTAACAACGATTTTATTACTGCTGTTTTCCGTCGCGAATATTATGGCACAGCAGGAGAGCGGTGAATTGAACCTTTCATTTAAGGAAGCTCAGGACTATGCAATATCAAATAATAAGATGGTCCTCGCGGCGAAGTCTGACGTCATGGCTTCGAAAGCAGCCATATGGGAAGCCATATCTTCAGCTCTTCCTGAGGTAAGTGCATCAGGTTCATTTACTGACAACCTGAAGCTCATGACCACACTGCTTCCGGGAGAATTCTTCGGTCAACCGGCGGGCACAAAAATACCTGTGACTTTTGGATCACAGTTCAATTCAAGCGCTTCGGTCCAGGCGAGTCTGCTTTTATTTAATGCACCCTTATATATAGGAATAGAGACAACGAAGCTGGCCCAGAAAATGAGTCAGGAAAACCTTGCAAAAACCGAGCTTGATACAAAAGAATCGGTAGGTACGGCATACTACCTGATCCTGGTATCAGAGAAATCGCTGGAGATACTTGAAGGGAATATTGCAAACCTGAACGAAACACTTAAATCGACCCGGGCAATGTTTTCGGCCGGGATGGCTGAAGCTACCGATGTTGACCAGATGGTTTCCAACGTCAGCATGGTGGAGAACAGCAGAAGTTCCCTGCAGCGTGCAATTGAGCTGAATTATAACCTTTTGCGTTTCCAGCTTGGTGTTGAACCAGGAACAAAAATTACACTTACTGAAAATCTTGAAAGCCTTACCGGCCAGATTGATGTCGAGGCCCTTCTTTCCCAGCAGTTTGACCATACCCGGAATGTTAATTATAAGCTGATTGCAGGTCAGGAATTAATGTCATCGCTTGCCCTGAAATCCCAAAAAGCCTCTGTTCTTCCAACCCTTGCAGGATTTTACAACTATGGGACAAACGGAATGGGCGACAAAGTTTCGGATCTGCAATGGTTTCAGAATTCGATGGCAGGTCTGCAGATGTCAGTTCCCATATTTGCCAGCGGACAGAGAAATGCTAAAATCAAAAAAGCTCAGTTCAATTATGAAAAAGCAAAAACAACAAAGGAAATGGTAACGGAACAGCTTCTGCTCGAGGAGAAACAGCTGCGGTATAACCTGGTAAATGCCAATCTGCAATATAAAAGCCAGAGGGATAACGTAGATGTCTCAAAAAGAGTCTACTCCAGCATGGAGAATAAATTTAAACAGGGAATGGCCTCCAGCCTCGAACTTACTCAGGCCAACAGTCTCTACCTTCAGGCAGAAAACAATTATGTTTCAGCTCTGATGAATCTGTTTCAGACTAAACTGGCATTGGACAAGCTGCTGAATAATATGTAAGGAATAAAAGAAATAGATAGAAATAAATTGAAATTAACAGATACAATAATGAAATACTTTAACACAATTTCGGTCATATTGATCAGCACTCTGATCCTTTCCTCCTGCTCATCAAAAAAAACCACTGATGAAACCGGACTCCTTGCCGGTACCGACACCACTGAAAAAGCAGCAATACCAGTAAAAGTGGTTACTCTTTCAAAAACCAAAATTGCAAGGACTATCGATTACACGGCAACTGTTTTGCCGTTTGAGGAAGTAAATATGGCTCCTTCCACCCCGGGAAGGATTGATAAAATCTACGTTGAAACCGGAGACAGGGTCAGCAAAGGAGATCAGCTTTTCCTGATGGATCGCACCCAGCTTTACCAGCTTAAGCTGCAACTCACTAGTCTGGAAAAGGATCTCAGCAGATTAGACACCCTTTTAAGGACCGGAAGTGCAAAACAACAGGCCTACGATCAGCTGAAAACCCAGTATGATGTTCTTAAGACCAATGTGGAATTTATGGAACAGAATACGCTTATGTCTGCCCCGTTTAACGGAGTTATAACCGGAAAATATTTTGAAGATGGCGAAATGTATTCAGGTACACCCACAACACAATCAGGAAGATCGGCAGTTGTTACTATAATGCAGATCAACCCTTTGAAAGTAGAAGTCAGTATCTCTGAACAATATTATCCTTTGATAAAAAGGGGTATGAAAGCTGATTTAACTGCAGATGTATATGATAATGAGATATTCACAGGCAGGGTTTTCAGAATCTCCCCGACAATAAATCCGGTTACAAGATCATTTATTACCGAACTGGAACTCCCAAACCGGAATGACCTTTTAAAACCCGGGATGTTTGTCAGGGTTTCTATGGATCTGGGTGAGGCGGAAACTTTTGTTGTCCCCGCCAGTACTGTCCTTATGCAGGAAGGAACTAATATCAGGTATGTCTTTGTTGAGGATCAGGGTGTGGCGAAACGGACTGAAGTGCTGATCGGTAAAAGATTTGATGACAGGCTTGAGATCATCTCAGATAATCTCAGAGAGGGAGACAGGCTTGTGACTGAGGGTCAGGCCCGGCTTATAACCGGAGATAATTTAAATATAGTAAAGTAGTTTTAAGATTTGCAATTTTAAGAAAATGAGTATATACAGCTCTTCCGTAAAACGACCTGTAACAACCATCCTGATTTTCGTAGCATTGATTGTTATCGGGCTTTATTCGCTTGTCAGACTGCCGGTCGATTTATATCCGGAAATAGAACTGCCTTTTGTGACCGTTCTTACAACATACCCGGGGGCCAGTGCTTCAGATATTGAAAGCAACGTCACTCGTCCGCTCGAAGATGCCCTGAATTCCGTCAGTAACCTGAAGGAGCTTACATCAACCTCGAGTGACGGACTGTCGGTAATCTTTCTCAATTTCGAGTATGGTTCCAATCTTGATGAAGCCATGAACGATATCCGCAGCAATCTGAATTTTGTTACCACATTGCTGCCTGATGGATCGGAGGATCCGACTATCATCAAATTCAATTCAAGCATGATGCCCATAATCTTTTATGCTATAACAGCCAATGAAAGTTATGCAGGTCTGGAAAAGATTCTTGATGAGAAAATAGTTAATCCCTTAAACAGGATTGAAGGGGTAGGAAATGTTGCTCTGTCAGGAGTTCCCGGCAGAAGGATCTATGTTGATATCGATCCGAGGAAAATGGAGGCATACAATCTTTCCATAGAACAAATAGGTGGCGTTTTGAGAGCAGAAAACATGAATATGCCGGCCGGTTACCTTGAGATGGGACAGACAGACTATCCGCTGCGGATCCAGGGCGAGTTTCCTGAGAGTGATGTCCTCATGAATATTGTGGTAAGTAATTTTAATGGAAATACCGTTTACCTGAGGGATATTGCTGAAGTACGTGATACTATCAGAGAATCAAAACTTGATACCAAGATAAATGGTGTAAGGGGGATGGGTCTTTTTGTTCAGAAACAGTCAGGAGGTAATACAGTTAAAGTCACCCGTGAAATTGAACAGACTCTCGAAGTACTGAAAAAAGACCTGCCGCCCGATATTAAGATCGAACTGCTTTTCTCAAGTGCCTCATTTATTAAAGATTCCATTAATAATCTGACTGAAACGCTGATGTATGCTGCAATATTTGTTGTTCTGGTCGTGCTTTTCTTTCTTGGACGATGGCGGGCAACATTTATTATAATACTTACAATTCCTGTATCACTTATTGTTGCATTCATTTATCTCTTTATATCAGATGCCTCAATCAATATTATCTCTCTTGTTTCACTTTCGATTGCAATCGGAATGGTGGTCGATGATGCAATTGTTGTACTGGAAAATATAACCAGGCATATTGAGAGGGGAAGCCGGCCAAGGGAAGCTGCTATATATGCAACTAACGAGGTATGGCTCGCTGTTATAGTCACTACACTTACTGTTGTTGCTGTTTTCTTCCCGCTTACATTTGTTGAAGGGCTTACGGGCGTCCTTTTCAAACAGCTTGGACTTAGTGTAACCGTGACCATCATTACTTCAACAATTGCGGCATTAACCCTTACTCCTACTTTAAGTGCCCTGTTACTGAAATACAAACCAATAAGAAAAGATGCACCTTTCTTTACATATGACGGCAGTATCAGGAAATGGCTTGACAAGTTTGACAATTTGTACGGAAGAACGCTACGTTGGGCACTGCGGCATAAAACAGTAGTAACAATATCCTCGATAATTGTTTTTGCGTTCTCAATGGGACTTTTCGCCCTTATTGATACCGAATTCTTCCCTCAGGCTGATGAATCGGCAATTTATGCCACTGTTGACCTTCAGACAGGCACCAGGGTTGAGAACACCATAAGAATAGCCGATATGCTTGATAGTCTGGTCAATTCAAAATATCCGGAGATTGAGCTTATTTCAACATCCACTGGCTTCGATGACCAGGGTGGATGGGCTTCCATGTTCAGTGCAGGAGGTACTCATACTATTAATTATACCTATAGCCTGGTTCCTATCGAGGAACGAACCCGGAGTGTCTGGGATATTTCTGAAGAAATGAGGGCTGAATTTGCAAAATTTCCAGAAATAGTTGATTTACAGGTTACTACCACTCAAAACATGGGTTCGTTCGGGGGAAATGCTGTTGATGTTGAAGTATACGGATATGATATTACAGCTTCAAACCTGGTTGCAAAGGAGCTTGCAGACAAAATCAGGAAGATCCCCGGAACGAAAGATGTTACAATAAGCCGTGATAAATCGAAGCCCGAATTGCAAATTATCTTTGACCAGGAAAAAATGAGTGCTAACGGACTTAACACTGCAACTGCAGCTGTTACCGTAAGGAATAGGATTGATGGCCTTGTCGCAACGCAATTACGTCAGTCAGGCGATGAATATGACGTGATCGTAAGATTTAACAAGAGTTCGAGAAGCACGCTCACCGATATTGAGAATATTGCAGTTGCCAATAATCAGGGACAGTTAATCAGGCTCGGTGAGATTGCCCAGATTAAAGAATACTGGGCTCCGCCAAGCATTGAGCGTAAACGAAAGGAAAGGGTTGTCAGGGTTTCGTTCACTCCGTTTAAAAGGTCTTTGACTGACATCCAGAAAGATGTCCAGAAGGCAATTGATGAGACCCAGAAGCCAGCCGGGATCATGGTTCAGATCTCCGGGGCAATAGAGGAACAGATGGAAGCGTTTATGGATCTTGCCCTCCTGATAGTTGTGAGCCTTATCCTCGTGTACCTTGTGATGGCATCCCAGTTTGAGTCATTGAAAATGCCTTTCATAATAATGTTCTCAATACCATTTGCCTTTTCTGGTGTAGCAATAGCGCTGTTCCTGACCAAAACAACTCTCAGCGTCATTTCCGGCATAGGCGCGGTATTGCTCATAGGTATTGTCGTAAAGAATGCCATTGTGCTTGTTGACTTTATCAACCTTATGCGCGAGAGGGGTAATGAATTATATGAGGCAATATTGATATCCGGAAGATCACGTCTGAGACCCGTGCTTATGACCTCCGGTACAACAATACTTGCAATGCTGCCGCTGTCGATAAGCACAGGCTCGGGCTCAGAACTCTGGAGACCTATGGGTATAGCTGTTATCGGCGGCCTGATCTTTTCAACTTTTGTTACACTTGTTTTAGTACCTGTGGTATATGCGATCTCCTCCAAAAAGGGAGAACGAATCAAGAAACTGGCAGTCTATTCAGAACTTGATTTTAATAATGGTAAAGGTAATGGTAGTAAATAAATCTGAAATTTTTAATCAGCGGCAATGAAAGCAATAATGATAATATACAATCAGGCTCATACCGAGAACATTGAATATCTTCTCGATAAGCTTGATATAAAGGGATATACTCTCTGGGAAAATGTACAGGGCAGAGGCAGTCATACAGGGGTTCCTCACCTGGGAACCCATGCCTGGCCTGAGATAAATAAGAGTGTTATTTCAATTGTTGAGGATGATATTGTTGATAATGTCCTTGACAAAATAAAGAAAATAGATGCAATAAATAATGAAGTAGGAATCAGGGCGTTTGTGTGGGATGTACTGAAAAGTGTTTGACCTCACCACTACCCATCTCCCAGAGGGAGAGGGACTTTGATACTAATATTTTGCATATTTTTTTCCCTTCTCCCCAGGGAGAAGGGGTCAGGGGATGAGGTTATTCTTCTTCTTCCTCTTCGTGGTATGCCTTGATCACTGCATCCTGAACCTCACCCGGAACCTGTGCATACTCAAGGAATTTCATTGCATACATTGCGCGGCCTCCTGTAATCGAACTGAGCGCTGTTGAATACTTATTCATTTCAGCAAGCGGAACTCTCGCCTTGATCACTTCAAAACGCTTTTCACTCGACATTCCGAGCACCATTCCGCGCCGTCCCTGCAAATCGCTTATCACATCGCCCATCCTGTCGGACGGAACCATTATTTCGACATCATAAATTGGTTCCAGGATCTTCGGACCTGCATTCTTGAACGCCTGGCTGAACGCATTACGTCCGGCAAGCCTGAAGGAGATTTCGTTTGAATCAACAGGATGCATCTTGCCGTCGTATACATAAACCCTTATATCGCGTGCATATGATCCTGTGAGCGGACCTATTTCCATCTTTTCCATAATGCCTTTAAGAATTGCAGGCATAAACCTGGCATCGATCGAACCGCCGACAATACAGTTAACATATACAAGCTTCCCGCCCCAGTCGAGGTCAATTTCATCCTTTGCCCTTACCGAAAGCTTGATCTCCTTGGTTCCGAATTTCATCATTGTCAGTTCAGACGATCCTTCTGTATAGGGTTCAATAATAAGATGAACCTCCCCGAACTGGCCGGCACCTCCCGATTGTTTCTTATGGCGGTAATCGGCCTGGGCAGACTTTGTTATGGTTTCACGGTAGGGTATCCTGGGAGGATTGTAATTTGTGGGGATCTTATAAATATTGTCAAGATGCCATTTCATGATATTAAGGTGGTATTCGCCCTGACCGTGGACAATGATCTGTTTGAGTTCTTTTGAGTACTCAATAATTATAGTCGGGTCTTCGAGGTGGATCTTGTTAAGGGCTTCTCCGAGCTTCTCATCGTCACTTTCACTCTGGGCTTTGATTGCGACCCGGAATTTTGGCTCCGGGAAATCGACACCTTTATATCTCCAGTCATTTCCCGGGACATTCAGGGTATGATCGGTCTTGGTGTTTTTCAGTTTTACAAGGGCGCCAATATCACCCGGAAACAGCTCGGGTACCCGAATCCTGTTTTTACCTGCACAAACATATAGTTGTGAAAGCCTTTCCTTTACGCTGTTATTGGTGTTGACCACATCGATGTTCTCGGTAACTTTACCGGAATAAACCCTGAAGTAGTTTATTTCGCCAATATGTTCCTCAATTGATGATTTAAAAACATAAAGTGAAGCGGGAGCCGAAATATCAGGCTTGACTACGTTACCCTTGCTGTTGACCGGAGCCGGCATATCGGTAAACGAAGGAGCCTCCGTTGTGATAAAATCAAGCAAACGGTCTATTCCTATATTGTTTTTTGATGATACGCAGAAGACAGGGAACATTCCCCTGGTCAGTATTCCTTTTGCAATTCCTTTCCTGATCTCATCTTCAGTCAGTGTGTCATTTGTGAAAAAAAGTTCCATAAGCGACTCATCGGCTTCGGCTGCCTTTTCCACAAGTGCAGCATGCAGTTCTTCGGCTTTTGTTTTCTGGTCGGCGGGAATATCGAGAATTTTACCGGCGCCGCCGTCCTTTGAGTATTGGAACATTTTCATCTTAAGAACATCGATGATGGCATTGAATCCGACACCTTCGTTCACCGGATACTGAATAAGTATAACATTGCCCCCGAACCGGTCTTTCAGCATTTCAAGAGTTTTCTCAAAATTCGATTTTTCGTGGTCAAGCCCGTTTACTACCAGTATAAGAGGCTTATGAACTTTCTCGGCATGACGGAAATGGATCTCCGTCCCTACTTCAACACCATTCTGGACATTTATTGTCATCACAGCACAGTCGGTTGCATAAAGCGACGAAATTACCCCTCCGCAGAAATCATCAAGTCCGGGTGTGTCAATTATATTAATCTTTTTATTCTGGAATTCAGTGTACAGTACCGTGGAGTAGATTGAGTTTCCGTTCTCATGTTCAATGGGACGATAGTCGGAGACTGTGTTTTTCCCGTCAATTGTTCCTCTTCTTTCTACAACACCGCCATTGAAGAGCATAGCCTCAGCAAGAGTTGTTTTTCCTGATCCGGAGTTTCCCAGCAGAGATATGTTCTTTATCTGGTCAGTCTGGTAAGTTTTCATATTTATCGGGTTATTATATGTTATTCTTATTTAAAATAGATCAATTACGGGACCGGCAAAAATAACAATTTTTTAAAAACTGTTTAAGAAAGAGATCATAATTACAAATTTTTTATTTTCTTTGCACCAGTTTTTTGAAATACAGGAGTACCGGTTTTTCTGTCACAGTAAGTTTACAAAAGGATTATTCGCAGGGAAAGATCGGGAAGGAACCTGTCAACAACTTACATTTTTACGTAAGATATCTTGTTCGGAAAGCATTTAAAGGGATGATTATCTCTGATAATCAGTCACGATAGATGTATAGTTTATGTTTTTAAAAAAATTGGTGCACTTGTTTGTAAATTACAAAATAAAAACAATACCTTTGCAAGCCAAATTTTCGAGTAGAATTTAATGCTAAAATTACAGGATTTATGCCGACAATACAGCAATTAGTCAGAAAAGGCAGGAAAAAACTGATAGATAAAAGTAAAGCTCCTGCTCTGGATTCATGTCCTCAGAGAAGAGGTGTATGTGTTCGTGTATATACGACCACACCTAAAAAACCCAATTCAGCTATGAGGAAAGTAGCCAGGGTAAAGCTTACAAACCAGAAGGAAGTGAACGCCTATATTCCGGGGGAAGGTCATAATCTCCAGGAACACTCCATCGTACTGATCAGGGGTGGCAGGGTAAAGGATCTTCCCGGTGTGCGTTACCACCTTGTTCGCGGTGCCCTTGATACATCAGGGGTTGACGGCCGTACACAGAGAAGGTCAAAATATGGTGCCAAACGACCAAAGAAGTAACACTTAAAGAAATAAGATAATGAGAAAATCAAAACCAAAAAAGAGGATTATGTTACCGGATCCGAAATATCACGATCCGTATGTAACAAGGTTTGTGAACAATCTTATGTTTAGTGGAAAAAAGAATCTTGCTTTTAAAATATTTTACGACTCTCTCGATATTATTGGCGATAAATTCAAGAACGAAGGAAAAACGCCACTCGAAATATTCAGGCAGGCTCTTGAGAATGTTACTCCGCAGGTTGAGGTTAAAGCCCGCAGGGTTGGAGGTGCAACTTTCCAGGTACCTATGGAAATACGTTCCGACAGGAAAGTCAGCATCAGCATGAAGAATATGATCTCCTTCGCAAGGAAGAGAACAGGACATTCAATGGCTGAACGCCTGGCTGCCGAACTTATGGCTGCATATAAACTTGAGGGCGGCGCCTACAAGAAAAAAGAGGATACTCACAGGATGGCTGAAGCCAATAAGGCTTTTGCTCATTTCCGGTTTTAACTGATTTTCCGAAAAGGAAATAGGAATATATGGACAGTAACCTGAAATATACCAGAAACATCGGAATCATGGCCCACATCGATGCCGGTAAGACCACAACGACAGAACGTATTCTGTTCTATACCGGTCGTACTCATCGCATGGGAGAGGTACATGAGGGAAATGCCCAGATGGACTGGATGGTTCAGGAGCAGGAAAGAGGAATTACAATTACCTCCGCCGCTACAACTGCCTTCTGGAAATACAAAAACCAGGAATTCAAGATCAATATAATTGATACGCCCGGCCATGTCGATTTCACTGTTGAGGTCGAACGGTCGTTGAGAGTACTTGACGGAGCAGTCGCGGTATTTGATGCAGTGGGAGGAGTGGAACCCCAGTCGGAAACTGTATGGAGACAGGCAAATAAATATGATGTCCCGAGGGTGGCTTTTGTAAATAAAATGGACAGGGCAGGAGCCGATTTTTTTAGTGTTGTTGACCAGATAACACAAAAACTCGGAGCAAATCCGGTCCCCATTCATCTGCCTATTGGTTCAGAGGAAAATTTCAGGGGACTTGTCGATCTGATCACGATGAAGGCGGTTGTGTGGTACGACAATGATACCACCGGAACAAAATTTGAAGTTGAGGAGAT
>Ga0209592_1000503_pt1 | contig 11831 bp, 9 predicted proteins | sample PPLLak2March2015_2_FD_187251 | JGI IMG/M metagenome (GOLD analysis project Ga0209592, IMG submission 187251) | Freshwater sediment microbial communities from Prairie Pothole Lake near Jamestown, North Dakota, USA - PPLs Lake P8 Core (3) Depth... | ecosystem: Environmental > Aquatic > Freshwater >... | reverse complement strand
TCGTTCATGAGCATCATGCCACACGGCTCCATTACGACTTCCGACTGGAGATCGCCGGGGTCCTGAAATCATGGGCCATTCCAAAAGGGCCTTCCATGAACCCATCGGATAAGCGGCTCGCGGTCAGGGTGGACGATCATCCTCTTGAATATGGTGCGTTTGAAGGGGTGATCCCCGAGGGACAGTATGGGGCCGGGCCCGTTCTCATCTGGGACTCGGGTGAGTTTCAACCGGAGGGGGATTCGGAATCCGACGTGAAAAAAGGAAAGCTGAGTTTCACATTGAATGGAAAAAAATTAAAGGGTGGTTTTGCGCTCGTCTTAATGAAAGGGAGGGGGAGCGGAAAAGACTGGCTTCTCATCAAGGGACAGGACTCCTTCGCCAAAAAGGACTGGGAGATCAAAGAAGAACTGACCCCGGCAAAGAAGAAGAAACTGACGGTAAGAATACCGCCGTGCGAAACCAGTTAACCCTCTCCGAGGCAAGCACCAAGCACCAAATGCCAAATCCCAAATAATTTCCAATGACCGAAAATCCAAGCTTCCCCAAAAAACTCGTTTACGTCACTTGAAAATTGGAGTTTGAAAATTACTTGGAGCTTGGGATTTGAAACTTGGAATTTAGAAATGGTCAGCATTGAAACAGAGGGAGTTGTCTCGCGGTCCGTTTGCTGATCGCAATCTTCACCCTCCCGGAGCTGCAAAGATCTGCTTTCAGGTCCGGATTTTTACACTGGCAAACCGAGGCAGAGATCCCAAACCCTTCCCCAATTTCCTTCATCCTCTGATACCCCTTTTCACGGATGGCTTTCGAGAGGAGTTTCGTCCGGGTGGAGGAACCCATCGCTTTCCACTCCTGGGCATTGAAACAGGATTCAATGACTTTCCGATGAAGAGGAGAAAGCTCTCTCATCAATTGTCGCTGGATGGCAGGCCGGAGATGAAGGTAGCTGAGCGTCACCCTTTTCACTCCCATCTCCTGCAGCCTTTTAAAAAGGGTCGTGGCCTCGCTTTCTCTATCCGTGATGAAAGGGATGATGGGATCGATCCTGATCTCCGGAACAATCCCGATCTCTTTTAACCTTTGAACATTCTCCAGCCTCTTCTCGGGAGACGGGGTTCCAGGCTCATAGAGTTTCCAGTATCGCTCTGAGAGAGATACCAGCCCGATCTGAGTAAGGATCTTCTCCGGAGATATTCTTAAGAGATCAAGAAACCGATGCGGGATCAACCCTTTTGTTAAGAAGGAGATCCCGATCCCGCGATCGACGAGGATCCGAATCACCTCATAAGTAATATTAAGAATGTCAGGATGATGTTGAAAACAGTCCGATGAGGTATTCAGGATCACCCACTGGGGAATCACCTTCTTCCTCAACAACTCTTCTTTCAAAAGGTCGGGTAGATTGACATAGAGATCGACCTCTCCCTTTTGCGGAGCCTGGCTGTATCCTCTGGCATAACAGTAGGTGCACTCAAAGATGCAACCCTGGGTGATATTGAGGGTGGGAATTCCTTCGAGGCAACCGAATCGAGCAGGCGTCAGGACCCTGCCCTTTCTCAGCCTCGGAATAAGCCTTTGATCATCCAATCCCGCTGTTTTCACTTTAATCGTTCGAAATTGCCGAAGGGGAGAGGTGAAAACTCCGAACTCTAAACTCCGAACTATACTTTATGTCCCCATCTCTTCACTCTATCCCGCGCTGCCTCCAGGTAAATGTAGATCACAGGAGTGAGATAGAGCGTAATGAGTTGAGAAAAAACCAGGCCGCCCACCACAGCAACCCCAAGCGGCCGTCGCGATTCTGCGCCAGCGCCAAATCCGATCGCGATGGGCAGCGTGCCCATGATGGCAGCCATGGTGGTCATCATGATGGGACGGAACCGGATGAGGCAGCCTTCATAGATGGCATCAAAAGCATTTTTCCCCTGATTTCTCTGTGCCTCGAGGGCAAAGTCGATCATCATGATGGCGTTCTTCTTGACGATCCCAATCAACATGATGATTCCCACCATCGAATAGAGATTTAAGTCCATATGGGGGACATCAACTATCTTTATTTCATTTAGGAATTTAAGAATCAGCAGGGTCACTAAAGCCCCCAACCCGGCAGACGGAAGGCCCGAGAGAATGGTCAGAGGATGGATGAAACTTTCGTAGAGAATTCCCAAGACGATATAGATGACAACAATCGCCATGATCAACAGAAGACCCATTCCTTTCAGGGAGGTCTGGAAGGCCTGAGCCGTTCCCTGAAAACTGGTGCTGATCGTTTCCGGCAGCGTATTCTTTGCTACCCTTTGAACCGCTGTTACGGCATCCCCGAGAGAAACACCCGGCTTGGTGCTGAACGAGAGGGTCACCGCAGGGAGCTGGCCCAGATGGTTCACAGAAAGAGGTCCAAGGCCCCGGTTCATATTTGCGACCGCATTCAGAGGAACCAACTGCCCTGTGGAAGATCGAATGTAAAGCATGGAGAGGGCAGAGGGATCCATCTGATACCGAGGCTCCAGCTCGACGATGACTTGGTACTGGTTGATAGAGGTATAGATTGTGGAGACTTCCCTCGCGCTATAAGCATTGTAGAGAGCGTCCTCGATTTGATTGGCTGTGACGCCAAGAGCCGAAGCCTTGTCCCGATCGATTTCGATATTGACCTGAGGGCTCTTGATTTGAAGATCGCTCGTGACATCCTGCACCCCCGGCAATTCCCGAATCTTGGCTTCAAGGGTAGGAGTATACTGATAGAGCTCCTTTGCATCCGGGCTCTGAAGGGAAATTTGATACTGGCTCTTGGTCATCAGCCCTCCGATCCGGATGGGAGGAGGGATCTGAAGAAAGACCCGGATCCCTGGGATCTTTGCCAGCTTTGGACGCAGTTCCTCAATCACCTGCTCCGCACTCAGCTTGCGTTCAGACCGAGGTTTCAAGGTAATGAAGAGGCGACCCACGTTGCCAGTCGGTAACGGGCCTCCTGCGCCAGCCGTGGACGAGAAAGCGTGCACATTCGGATCCTGTCGAACGACCTCTGCCACGGCGAGCTGATGTTCCTTCATCGATTCGAATGAGATTCCCTCTGCAGCTTCTGTGATGCCAGCGATCTGGCCAATATCTTCGTTGGGAAGAAATCCGTAGGGGATTATCGTAAAAAGATAGAGTGTAGCCACTAAGATCAAACTCGAAATCACGAGCGTGGCAAGACGGTGGTTCAGCACGAATCTTAGGCTTGAGCGGTAGACAGAGAGCATCCCATCGAAGAAACGTTCTGAGATGGCATAAAGATGACCGTGTTTTCTCTCCCCCGGCGGCTTGAGAAATCGGCTGCAGAGCATGGGTGTCAGGCTCAGGGAGACAAAACCGGAAACCAGGATCGCCACACCGATCGTTACAGCAAATTCATGAAGCAGCCGGCCGACAATCCCACCCATGAACAGAACCGGTATAAAGACGGCCACGAGGGAGAGCGTCATCGACAAGATGGTAAACCCGATCTCTCTCGATCCATTGAGGGCTGCCTGAACAGGTTTTTCTCCCATCTCCATGTGCCGGACGATATTTTCGAGCATCACAATGGCATCATCCACCACGAAACCTACGGAGAGCGTCAGAGCCATCAGGGAGAGATTATCGAGGCTATAATTCAGAAGGTACATGGCTGAGAATGTTCCAATGACCGACATGGGAAGGGCTAGGCTTGGGATGATGGTAGCAGATAAGTTACGCAGAAAGAGGAAGATGACCAGGATGACCAGGCACATGGTCAGGAACAGCGTGAATTTAACGTCATTGACCGAATCACGAATCGACTCCGAGCGATCGTGGAGAATATTGAGTTCAATGGCCCCGGGCATCTGGGCACGAAAGGTGGGCAGCAGTTCTCTAATCGAGTCAACCACCTGAACCGTGTTGGTTCCGGGCTGACGGTAAACGGCCAGGCCGATGTTGCGAACATTATTGTACCAACTTGCGATCTTGTCATTCTCGACACTGTCGATCACCCTTCCCAGCTCGCCGAGCCGCACGGGTGAACCCTTTCGATAGGCGACGATCAAAGGACGATAAGCTTCAGCATTCTTAAGCTGGCCGCTCGACTCTATGGTGAAAGCCTGGTGGGGTCCATACAAGATACCGGTTGGAAGGTTGACGTTTCCATTCTGGATGGCATGGACTACTTCATCGATTCCGATAGACCGTGCCGCAAGGGCCTTTGGATCGAGCTGGGCTCGAACAGCATATTTCTGAGCCCCATAGACCTGAACCTGCGCCACACCACTCACCATGGAGATTCGCTGCGCCACAAAGGTTTCCGCATATTCGTGAACGGCTGAAAGGGGAAGGGTGGACGAACCTAAAGACAGGAAAAGAATGGCGAAGTCAGCCGGGTTGACCTTCTGATAGGAAGGAGGATTGGGCATGTCCGGCGGGAGCCGGCGTGCCGCCTTTCCGATCATGGCCTGAACATCCTGGGCCGCGGCATCGATATCCCGGTCCAGGCTGAATTGAAGCGTGATCCGGGTTGTCCCCTGAGTGTTCGTTGAACTCATCGAATCGAGCCCGGCAATCGTTGAGAACTGCCGCTCGAGGGGAGTGGCCACAGCAGAAGCCATTGTTTCCGGGCTGGCCCCGGGGAGGTCGGCGATGACCAGAATCGTAGGGAAGTCCACTGCCGGAAGGTCGCTGACCGGCAGGAGACGATACCCCAGGATACCAAAAAGGAGAATCCCTATCATGACGAGGGTGGTCATGACCGGGCGGCGGATAAAAAGCTCTGGGATGTTCATGGTGTTTTTTTCTGGGCGGCGTTGGCTGAATCAGAAGTTTTGATTTCCACCCGGGCTCCTGGATAGAGCCGAAGCTGTCCGTCCGTCACCACCTTCTCGCCTGCAAGGAGTCCCTTCTGGACAACCGTTTCGTTGCTCACAAATCGTCCAACCACCACGGGTCTGGATTCCACGGTCAGGTCCTGCTTGACCACAAAAACGTACTGACCCTGTTGTCCGGTTTGGATCGCCTGCGACGGAACCACAATCGCATTGGGTTCCCGGGTGAGTGTAAGAACCACGTTGACGAATTGTCCTGGCCAGAGTTTTCTCTCACGGTTGGCAAACGTGCCTTTGAGCCGTATCGTTCCGGTGGAGGTATCCACGGCATTATCGACAAACGTCACGGTCCCTTTTTCAGGACGTTCGTTATTCGAAGGAACGAGAGCATCTACCTGGAGTTTCCCCAGAGCCATGTATTTCTTGATCTCTTGCAGATTCTGCTCCGGAACAGAGAAAGCGACGTCGAGGGGAACGATCTGATGAATGACGATGAGGTTCACGTCATCCGCTTTGATGATGTTCCCCTGCTTCACCATCAGGCTTCCTGTACGGCCGTCGATGGGTGAATGAATCGAGCAGTAACCCAATTGAATTTTTGCATTCTCCACAGCCGCCCTGTCCGCGAGGACTGCGGCTTCAAGGGCTTCTGCTTCTGTACGAAACTTATCATATTGTTGTCTGGCAACGACTCCTTTCTGAATCAAGAACTCATACCGACGGGCATCTTCTTGAGCATGTTTCGTCTGGGCCAGGTCTTTTTGTAGATTGGCCTCTGCCTGTTTGAGCGCGGCCTCATAGGGACGAGGATCAATCGTAAAGAGAAGGTCTCCCTTTCTCACATCCTGACCCTCCGTGAAATGGACACGTGTTAATTCCCCCCCTGCCTTGGACTTGATCGTAACCGTCGAAGAGGCCTGAACATTTCCAACGACACGGAGCTCTACGGGGACCGTCTTCTGAGACACGGTGCCCACGGTAATGGGTATGGGCGGGGAAACAGGCTTGTTTGATTTTTCATTCGAACAACCTGAGGAAAAAATAGCCAAAAACAGCAATCCTAAAATCCCCCCCCCCATCCGGATCAAGGGAGAGTCAAGCCGCCCTTTCATCCACGCTTCGTGATGAGCCCTAAAGAATGGAAACTCCATCCCCTTTCTCCTTATAGAAGGAAAATCTAATATTTTTACAATCTTTTGTCAATTTTCCGGAAGGAGAGTTCTGGAACATTCCGGTGCATAGTGACACGCTCTCCTGGTTGTCCGTTTTCGTCACTTGTGAGGGGGGTTCCGCCGTGAAACGTTGAAGGGATTACAAAAACAGGGGACGGGCAGGCTCCAAATTACGATTGACATTCAACGATCTTTCAGCCATATTGGGGTGAATTAATGCAGCCATAAGTCGTTGAGTATTTAGGAATAAGGATGAAGGATAAAGAAGCAAGAAGAAGGATATTGGTTGTCGATGATGAAAAGGATACGGTGGAAATGATCACCGCGCTCCTCGATTTGGAGGGATTTGAAGTCCTTCCTGCCCTTTCCGGGGATGAGGCGATGAGGATCTTGGAGGGGGAAAGCCAGAAGGTTCCAGATTCGGAGACACCCGTCGATCTGATCCTCCTCGATATTTTGTTAGGCGATGCGGACGGAAGAGAGATCTGCCTCAAGATCAAGGAGGATGAAAAATTGAAATTCATCCCGGTGATCATTCTTACCGTTCGATCAAGCCTTCAGGATAAGATCCACAGCCTCAATCTGGGAGCGGATGACTACCTCACCAAGCCGTTCATTAATGAGGAATTGCTGGCCAAGGTAAGGGTGATGCTCCGGATTAAAGATCTTCATGATGAACTGAGGAGGGAGAAGGATAAGAATATTCTCCTCGCCCAAGCATTGGAGAAGCGATACAGTTTCGGAAACATCCTTGGGAAAAACACCCGCATGCAAGAGGTCTTCGAGTTGATCTCGGACATTGCTGACACGGATTCCACTGTTCTCATCCAGGGGGAAAGCGGTACGGGAAAAGAGTTGATCGCCAGGGCGATTCATTTCAACAGTCACCGGAAAAACAAACCCTTTGTCGTCGCCAATTGTTCGGCCTATTCTCAGAACCTTCTGGAGAGTGAACTCTTCGGTCATGAAAAAGGGTCTTTCACCGGGGCCATCCGGCGAAAGATCGGACGGTTTGAATTGGCCAATGGAGGGACGATCTTCCTCGATGAGATTGGTGAGGTTTCTCCTCCCACCCAGATCCTCCTGCTCCGGGTCCTGCAGGATCACCGTTTTGAGAGGGTGGGTGGAGAAGAAACCCTGGAGGTGGACGTCAGGGTGATTGCTGCGACCAATAAGAATTTAACTGAAGAGATGAAGAAGGGCACTTTCAGGGAAGATCTGTATTACCGACTCAATGTCATTCCCATTTTCGTTCCCCCCCTTCGTGAGAGAAAAGATGATATTCCCCTTCTGGCCTCTTATTTCCTGCAAAAATTCAGCCGCGAGAGAGGAAAAGAAGTCACCAGTTTTTCTCCTGAAGTGATAGAGATTCTCCTCGCCCACTCCTGGCCCGGAAATGTCCGTGAATTAGAGAACGTCATTGATCATGCAATCATCATATCCAAACAGGATAAGGTGTTGGCAAAAGATCTTCCTCAATTCTTTTTTCAAAAACCTTTGCCCCCGCAAGAGTTCACAACTCTTCAAGATTATGAAAAGAATCTAATTTTAAAAACTCTTCAAGATACCAATTGGAATAAGCATAAGACCTCAAAAAAACTAAACATTAATCGATCTACCCTCTATGGAAAGATCAAACGGTATGGGTTGGAAAAAAGACAGAATTGACGGAAAACTGTTTAAATTTGGACATATGTATAACCTATTGAAATAAAAGTATTTAATTTTATTATAAAATTACGGTATAAGAACCTACTGTTTAAAACTATACAAATTTTCCTTCAAAAAACCATTTTTATCCGACCCTCTATTTCTTCATAATAACTAACTATTCAATTTCATATGTGAATTTATATTTTGGTACAAGAATTGCTAATCCCTTTCCTAGTTTGAAAAGAGGAGGTCTAACTATGAAGTGCCACCGATGTGGAGGAGCAATGGTCTTTGAAAAATTCTACGGCATTTGCGAAGAATTTTTCGGCTGGAGGTGCATTTTTTGCGGCGAGATCGTTGATAAGGTGATCATGGAGAATCGAATCGAACAGAAACGGTAGGTTTCCCTTCCAAAAGGCTGACTGAGTGAACTCATCTTGGAAGGGGATCTTTATGACAAGCAAGATTTGTATTGTCGATCACGATTTATCCAGTCGAGGTTACTTAAGAGAATGTTTGGAGAGAGAAGGTCACCAGGTTATCACATTAGATAGCGGTTATCAGATCAAACCTTACCTTTCTAAAGAATGCCTCAATTTCCTCATCCTGAATATCGATAGCCCCGGGGTTAAAGAAAAGGGGCTGCTGTTCGAGATTCAGAAGTCCTGCCGGCCAAGAATCCTTCTCATTGTTTCAGAAAGGGAGGACCCCTTCCTCAAAGAGGCCATCGATGCGGGCGTGTATGGTTTTATTCATAGACCTTTTAATCTTAAAGAGGTCTGCACGATGGTTAATCATCTGACCCGATCATGTAACTAAGCGAATTCTAAGCAAACCCGAATAGTTTGGATTTGCTCGCTCTGTGATGTACAGGATGAGGGGTGTTTCTGGTTTGATTTTCATCACTATTTGCGGAAGAGGTAGGTCATCCATTTCGTGCAGAATGACTTAACAGGGTAAAAATTTAGAGTTTCGTGCTCAGAGTTTAAACAATTTCGATATTCGGATTTTGGATTTTTGTGGCCGAGATCTACCTGGTTCTGATAGAATGGAGTGTTGCTGGAATCAGCAAGGAGGAAGGAGCGATTGATTCATGGGTGACTTATGGGACGGTGTGCCAGAATTTCCCCAATTTAGAGATTTAACCCTCGAAGACAAACCTCTTTTCGATCAACGCTTCACCCGGTTCCCTCCAGTGATTTCGGAGTTTACCTTCACCAACCTTTTCATCTGGCGAGTTGCCTATCAGGTCAAAATCAGTCGTTTCCGGAATCTCCTCTGTCTCCTATCTGAGCAAGGAGAGAATTCATTTTTCTTTCCTCCTGTTGGAGAGGGAGATATGATAGAATGTTTTCAGAGTCTACTGCGGACTCTTGGTGGAAAAGGGGCGCCTCCCAAGATTGTCCGCATCCCTGAGGCATTGGTAACTCAGGTGAATTGGACGGGATCGGGTATGAAAGCCGCGTTGGATCGAAGTCAATGCGATTACGTCTATCTGGTTCAGGATTTGATTGAATTGAAGGGCAGAAAATACCATCGGAAGAGGAATCATATCAAACAATTCAAGGAAAAGTACTCCTACCAGTATATTCCTCTCACTCCCGAGTGGGTTCCACAATGCCTCCAGTTGCAAACCGAGTGGTGTGATCTTCGGGATTGTGAGGCCAGTCCGGGACTGCACAACGAATCCCTGGCCACCAAAGAGGCTTTCAGTCACTTTGAGAAGTTAAACGTGAAAGGAGGAGCCATCCTGATCAACGGAAAAGTGGAGGCCTTTGCATTAGGAGATCCGCTTAATCCGGAAACGATCGTCATCCACATTGAGAAGGCGAATCCGGCTTATGAGGGACTCTATCCTACGATCAATCAGGCTTTCTTGGAGCACGAAGGATCAGGGTATACCTATGTCAATCGAGAGCAGGACCTGGGGGAAGAGGGGCTGAGAAAAGCAAAGGAGTCTTATTTCCCTCACCATATGGTCAATAAATACACGATGACGTTGGAATAAATGAAGGGAGGGGAAGATGTCAGAAAAAGAATTCTTTCCATTTTCTTACAAACGTTTCAAGAAGGAGTTTCCAGGGTTAGAGAGGGAATATGATCGTCTTGCCAAGAAATGCCATGCCTCCGGACCCTTAAATCAAAAGACGCGAAGGCTGATCAAGCTGGGGATCGCCATTGGTTCGGAATCTGAAGGCGCCATCAAATCTCATGCCCGAAGAGCCCTCGCCATGGGTATTACTCCAAAAGAGATTCGGCATGCCGTCCTTTTGGGGTTGACCACGATTGGATTTCCGAAAATGATCGCCGCGTTGAATTGGATTCATGAGGCCTTTGAAGAGGGCCCCCTGAAACACGGGAGAGGCGATTAGAGAAGGCCTGCCGACGTAGGTTATCATTGATTGGGGGAAAGGAAGGATTCCCGGCAAGGAGAAAACTTATGATCCAATGGGAATATCAGATCACCGTTCATGAACTGCCAGAACGGCAACCTCCAAAGCAGAAGTCAGCAACGATTGAATGCGATCAGGATGGCCTCTGTTTTGTCCACGACGTCTTTCCGGGAAGCCTTGAATGGCTGGAGGATCTCTTTCGTGAGAAGGGGAAAGAGGGATGGGAATTGGTTCAATCGGGGTACCATCACCGGGAACTCCTTTGTATATGGAAGAAGAAAAAAGAAGCCGGGGAGAAAGGCTGAGGCGATTCATTTTCTCTCAAATTGAGAAGAGAGGCGCCGTTCCCTTTTCTCAATTCATGGAATGGTGTCTCTACCATCCTAACGAGGGCTATTACCGGTCGGTGGAAATGCCTATCGGAAGAGACGGAGATTTTTATACCAGCCCATGTGTTCACCCCCTTTTTGGAGGCTTGGTCGCTAAGCAACTCTCTCAGATGTCAGAACGAGTGGGCGGCGCTTTCTTTGACGTTGCGGAGCAAGGAGGGGGCAGAGGATTTCTCTGTAAGGATATCTTCCATTGGGCGAAGCAGAAAGCCCCCGCCTTCTACGAACGACTCCGCTATCACCTCATCGAAGTGTCTCCCCATTTATTAAAAGAGCAGAAAGAAAGACTCGTGGAACACCACAAGGAAGGGAAGGTCTTTTGGATCGACCCGGAGGCTTTCGAACAAGGAGAAGCTCTGATCGAAGGTTGCTTTCTTTCAAACGAACTGGTGGATGCCTTTCCTGTGCATCAAGTCATTTTCGATCGCGGTATTCTAAAAGAGGTCTACGTCACACAAGATCGCGGCCAACTGAAAGAACGATGGGGAGAACTCTCGGATTCCAGGATCGCTTCCTACTTCCAATCCATGGGCGTGGCCCTCCAAGAAGGCCAGCGGGCGGAGGTGAATCTAAAGGCCTTGGACTGGGTCGAAAAAGTGGCCCGGTGTTTGAAGAAGGGGTTTGTCCTGACCATTGATTACGGCTATCTCGCGAAAGAACTCTATGGTCCCCATCGAAGAGAGGGAACGCTTCTTTGTTATTATCAACATCGGACTTCAGGAAATCCCTATGAGAAACTGGGAGAACAGGACATCACCTCGCATGTCAACTTCTCCGGCCTGATACAAAAAGGAGAGGAAGTCGGCCTCCATCTCACCGGCTTCGTCCCCCAATATCGATTCCTTCTCGCGTTGGGCCTCCTCCAGGAGATGGAGTCTCTGGGAAGAGGTCTGTCTGAAACGGATGCACTTCGGATGAGACTCTCATTAAAACATTTGATTGAACCGGAGATGGGAATGGGTGAAGTTTTTAAAGTATTGATTCAACACAAGGGAATGGACCGACCTCCATTGGATGGCTTAAGAGATCTCGGCTCCATTCCGGGGTTTATTTCTGGAGAGGAGGTTGGAAATTGGTCGAGACAATAAGAGTCCTTGGCCTCTTCGGCAGTCCACGAAGGGGAGGCAACACAGAGATCCTCTTGGAAGAAGCCCTGAAGGGAGCGGAGAAAGAAGGAGCGAAAGTAGAGCGTCTTTATCTCAGCGACTTCACTCTCACCCCTTGTAAAGAATGCCACGGATGCGACCGCACCGGAAATTGTGTCATTCTCGATGATATGCAAAACGTCTATCCCAGACTGCTGGAGGCAGATATTGTGATTCTTGCCTCACCGATCTTTTTCTACGGCGTCACCGCCTGGGCCAAAGCCCTGATCGATCGAAGTCAAGCCTTCTGGGCGAGAAA
>Ga0209592_1000502_pt1 | contig 11834 bp, 11 predicted proteins | sample PPLLak2March2015_2_FD_187251 | JGI IMG/M metagenome (GOLD analysis project Ga0209592, IMG submission 187251) | Freshwater sediment microbial communities from Prairie Pothole Lake near Jamestown, North Dakota, USA - PPLs Lake P8 Core (3) Depth... | ecosystem: Environmental > Aquatic > Freshwater... | reverse complement strand
TTCAATCAATGTTAAAACACTAGCGGCTGAACACCCTACTAAATAATCATTAACTTATAAGGAGGTTCGTTATGAAACGACAAATCATTTTGTTGTACGGTTTATTTTGTGTTGTTATGTTCAGTTTCTTTTTCACCTCGTGTGCTTCAAAGGAAAAAGAAATGCCAATTACAACTTCGTCGGATGAAGCAAAGCAGCTTTTCATTCAAGGCAGAGAAGATTTATTTAATGCAGAAATTGAAAAAGCAGCTAAGTTATTCGAGGATGCAATAAATAAAGACAGCACATTTGCATTGGCCTATCTCCTCCGGGCTTTTAGTGGAGGTGGATCGGAAGTTCTTAAGAGTAATCTTGAAAAAGCTGTCTCATTCTCCGATAAAGTGACTGAAGGTGAACAGCTTCTCATCAAAGCTAACAAAGCATCTAATCTAGATAATGATCAGAAACTTGGCAGAGAATATTTGAACCAGCTAGTTACGATGTATCCCGAGGATAAGCTTGCACATTTTTCTTATGCTGTGTCTTTCTTTAACCAGGGGGAAAATGATTCAGCAATCATTCATCTGAGAAAATTAATTGAACTGGATGCAGGATTCGCTCCGGCACATAATATTCTTGGTTATGCTTACATGAGCAAGGGAGATAATGACCAAGCGGAGAAAGAATTCAAGGAGTATATCCGTTTAGCTCCGGAGCGGCCAAACCCGTATGACTCTTATGGTGAATTTCTTCTGAAGGTTGGAAGATATGATGAATCAATTGAAAATTACCTAAAGTCAAATAAGATCGATCCATCATTTACTACTGCATTTTTGGCAGCTGGCGACAATTATACTTTTAAAGGTGACTATGCAAAAGCCAGAGAATACTTTCAGAAATATTTCGATAATTCACAAACTGCAACAGCCAAATTAAATGCTCTCGACCGAATAGCCTATTCGTATTTATACCAAAACAAACTTGATGAAGCGTTAAAAAGTTTTGATAATGTAAAAGCATTTGCTGAAAAGGAAAACAAAGCCGTAGAAAACATGTGGACAAATTTTTATCAGGGGTTTGCTCTGTCAGAGTTTGGGAAAACTGCTGAAGGATTAAAGAAATTCCAGGAAAGCATAAAGCTGATTGATAAGATAGGACTTAATGAAAAGGATAGAGACTACTTTAAAGTTCTTTCGAATAATCTTATGGCTTATGCTTATACTATGAACAATGATTTAAGCAAGGCAAAGCATGAAGCGGACATCTTCCGGAAATCCGTTGAGAAAACCGATGACGCATCACTAAAAGAAATGGCAGATTTTGGGATAATCGGTTTTATGGCCTTTAAAAAAGGAGACTATAAATCGACGATTGAAAAATTCAAAATGCTTTCCAAACCAGATGCACAAGATAAATATTACCTTGCTCAGGCTTATTTAAAATCCGGTAATAAAGAGGCTGCAAATAAACTTTTTAATGAGATAATAAATTCTAACGATAATACAATTCAGCTTGCTGTTGTTTGGAACAGAGTTAAGTATGAGTTGGGAAAGAAGTAAAAAAGTTTAAACGATACACGGGAAATTATTATGTGAAGAATACATAATGCTGGTAAAAAACTATCAGCTAATAAATAAATATCAATTAGACTAAAGAGGTGTGTTATGAAAAAGTTACTGGTTCTTCTCGTACTGTTATTACCATTTCTAATACTAACAAAACTAAAAGCCCAGCAATGGTCTGCTGAGCAAAAGGAAGTGTGGAAATCTGTAGAGACATACAATGAGCTATCTGCCAACAGAGATGCAGCATTCATAAATTACTTCGATGATTCCTATCGTGGTTGGGAGTACAATTATGATGCACCCGATAGTAAAGAAAATGTAAAGAAAATCCTCGCTAATCGAGATCCAAACTTTAAAATCCTTTATTCCACTCTTATACCTGCAACAATCTGGGTTAATGGAAATTTTGCTTACGTTCATTACTATTATACTATTCTAGGTGAAGGTAAAGATGGGAAAAGAGAGTGGGAAAAAGGACGATGGACAGATATTTTGATGAAGAAGGATGGTAAATGGATAATGGTTGGTGATCATGGAGGAAAAACATCGAAGTAGTTAACCTAATTTACCCTTATCAACAATAGTTGGTGGGGGTTTTAATTTTAATAAGAATAATTCTAACTAAAAGGAGATTCATTATGAAAAATAGTATTAGACTCACAGCTATTCTGGTTGCTATTATAATGTTTGGATGTAGTCCTAAGAAACCAACAACTGAAGATATTTTGAAGGAGAAAGAAGCAATCAAAGCTTCAATAATAAACCTCTGGAAAACTTATGAACAAAAGGATGCATCTGCTATGTTAAAATTATTTTCGACTACACCTGAGCTGTTGTGGTTTGGAACAGATTCAGCCGAAGTCATTAAGACCATTGACCAATGGGAAACTCAAATGAAGAATGATTGGCAGTTATTTGAAAAAGTTAGTTTTGGAGAACTGCGGAATCTTTCGATACTAATAGATGATTATGGGGAATTAGCTTCTGCTCTTTATGAAGCAGGACTTGATATGACAATTGAGGGAAAGCAGTCGCACGCCCTTATGCGAGGATCTAATGTTTTGGTTAAAGAAAATGGCGAATGGCGTTTCATACAAGGCATGCTTGCATTTGCAAGTGTCGGTCAGTCATCTGCAGAACTTATGGAAAAAATGAAGGAAGAGAAAGAAAAGAAGAAATAGCTTTCATCTTTGCTGGAGTCAATCTTATATAAAAAATAAAAGGAGAATAATCATGAAACATTTATCTATTATCTTCATTATCATAATTCTGATGCTGATCATGGGCTGCGAAAAGACAGTGGACATTACTGCCGAGAAGTCAGCAATCCAGGCCGTACTTGATAATTACATAACAAGTATTGAGGACGAAGACATTGAACTGTATGGTAAAATCTTCGTTCACGATCCGGATATGGTGAATTTTGGTACTGGTGCTAACGAACGCATTGTCGGGTGGGATACTCTGGAAAAGGCAATTATAGAACAAAATGCTGCCTTAACAGAAACCAAGATTATGCAGAGCGATGTCACCATAAATGTATTAGCGGATGGGAAGTTTGCATGGGCAACATCCCTATGGAACTTTAAAGCTACGATGGAAACACAAGTAATGCAATTGCCTGTTCGCTGCAGTTGGATTCTAGAGAAACAAGATAATGAATGGAAGATTGTTCATTTTCATAAGTCTGTAGGAGCAGCGTGGTAAAATTTTATTAATATGAATAAGGCGCTATTACTTAAGTAAAAAAATATATGGATTGTTGCATCGTATTCATTTAAAAAAAATATTTAAGAATGTTCAATCATTCTGAAAACACTCGCGACTGAACACCCTATTAATTAATCATCATTAATTTATTAGGAGGTCGTTATGAAAACTTTACTTCGTTTATTGTTTTTTATTTTACTTCTGTGCATAACGGCCAATGCACAATGGACGTTAAAGCACACATTTACAGGTGCAGAAAGTCTGTGGTGGCCAGTAGCAGTTGATGAAAATGTACTTTGGGGTTCCTTATGTTATAGCTCATCCGCATCTATTTATGGATACTTTAGAACCACTGACGGCGGTAATAGCTGGCAATACGATACCATATCAAATAATTTACGTATAACTTGTACACACCCACGAAATGCTAATATTGCTTATTATGGAATGTATAATGGATTAAATCCTTCGAGAATAGTCAAAACAACCGATGGGGGACTGACTTGGGTTACTCAGATTACCGCTTTTGGGAATACTAATTTTATAGATTACATATACTTTTTTGATGACAATAATGGTTTTTCAATAGGAGAGCCTATTGAGGGGTATTTGGAAATATATACAACAACAAATGGAGGAGAAAATTGGATAAGAGTACCTAATTCAAGCATACCACAAAGTATTTATAATGAGTATCCTATTGAAAATGCTTTTTGTGTCGTTGATAATACCATATGGATGCCAGTTTTCATTGCAAATGATAATCAGATAAGAATTTTCAAGAGTACAGATAGAGGCTATAGCTGGACAGCTTCGAATCAATTCTCATCCCAGATATTACAATTATTGCCTACATCAATAGTTTTTAAAAATCAAATAGACGGTATTTTGATCTTATCGCATTTCTTTGATAATACGACGGACTATAAAATGTTTAAAACATCTGATGGTGGGAATACTTGGACAGAACTAAATTTTCCTTTATCAATGTATCCCGCTTTTATCTGCAACATACCTGGCACCTCACAAGGATATTTGATTACTTCACCATTAGGTAAAAAGGGTTCTGCATTTACTCTTGATGGAGGGAACAGTTGGAATCTAATTGAAATTACACTTGATCTATGTTTTCCTAAATTTACTTCCGATTCTTGCGGATGGGCAATTAGTAAAAGCACTCCCACAGTATACAAATATTTAGGACCTCTATATGGCAATATTTATGCAATCAGACCTTGTATTGATAAATCGTACGCAAGAAAAAATATAGATTCCATTTTATTTCAAACAGTGTTTGCAAACATTTACAATCATCAGTTTACACCGTATCTTATTTACATAAGTACAGACAGCACACAGATAGATTCATTAAGTCTTTTCGATGATGGTCTTCACGGAGATTCGCTTTCAGGCGATGGAATCTATGGCAATTACATTTCACCACAACAGACTGAAAATTTTTACTCTTTAAGTATAAGCACAATTGATAACCAAACAAACAAATATTTCAACACACCTGATCTTTGTAGATTCACAACTGCCGGTTCAATAAAATTAGATAGCGTTCGGCTAGTAAAAGGCATCACTAATTACTACAACTTAAAACCATTTGTTAGAAATGAAGGAACTGGATTTACTATTACAAATGCAAAGATACAATTGAAATGTGATGATCCTTGGGTATCCGGAATAGCTGGTCCTATATCAATTCCGTCAATTGCTCCAGGAGTAAGTTTGGGTGCTTCCTCTTGGATAGCAGTGAGTTATTATGATTCAATCTTCCCCGGTTATTTTAATCTAAAAGCTGAAATAAGTGTAGACGGATGGACTTACTGGTTCGATTCAATTAGAATTAATGTAATAACGGGCTTAGAAGAAGAAGCCTCATTGCCATCAGCATTCCAGTTAGAACAAAATTTTCCCAATCCATTTAATCCAAGTACAACAATTGGATATGTACTACAAGAAAAGAGCTATGCAAAACTCACTATACTTAATGTAATAGGAGAAGAGGTTGCAATCTTAGTGAATGAAGAGCAAGATAAAGGTTATCACAAGGTTGAGTTTGATGGTTCAAAATTACCAAGCGGAGTGTATTTCTATAAACTTGTTGCAAAAGATTTTGTTAACACCAAGAAAATGATACTGGTCAAGTAAAAAACAACCTCTCCCTTAATCTTATGGTTATTAAAGCAATAGTTTGTCTGGCTTTTGGTATTCTATTGCTTGCCGTACCGGATAAATTGCTTTTAATATTTGGAGCGACATTAAATGCGGGAGGAATGTTTACAGCAAGAGAATATGCTTCTTCTCTTTTCGGTAATATGCTTATTTGCTGGTTTGCTAAAGATGCAGCAGAATCTGGCGCAAGGAGAGCAATTATACTTGAATTATTTGTTTACGACCTTATCGCATTTATTATGACTTTGTTTACAGTTATTTCAGGTATTCTTAATCCTTTGGGTTGGTTGATTGTTTTTGTATACCTATTCTTTACATTGGGCTTTGGCTACTTCTTAGTTAAACCACCGGTGGTTAGAAGCACTTAGAGGAATATTAAAAAACTTCAAAGTAGGTTCTTTTGTTAAAACTTAAAAAATGATATGGCTTAAATAAGATTTCACCTTGAATTCTTATGCTGCGCAAAAGAATTAAATTATTACATTATTATAAAAGAAGTTTAAAATAAAATATGTCTCACAATCTTTTAAGGAGCAAATTATGAAACAATTAATTGCAGTAATGTCTGTGCTGTTTTTTTCACTTATACAAATCTCTTGCTCTAAGCAAAGCACTTTCGATGTGGCACAGGTGCAAAAGTCCATTGAAGAAGCTAGTGCGAAGTACAGTACAGCAATCCGAGAGGGAAATCTCACTGGTATTGTTGATGCATATACTGTTGACGCTACAATGATTCCGCCTGGCGGAGAAATGGTTAAGGGAAAACAGGCGATTGAGGAAATGTATAAGAAACTCTTACGGATGGGAATGAAAGATATCGTATTTACAACTTTCGAAGTGGGAGGGAGTGGTGATATAGCTTACGAGATCGGTAAAACCAAAGTTTCAATTCAGCCAGAAGGTCAGGCAGCTATGACAGACTCCACTAAATATCTCGTTATTTGGAAACGTCAAGCCGACGATACATGGAAGGTACAAGTAGATATTTGGAATTTCAGTGCGCCGATGGCAGGTAAGTGATAACTGCCAATAAGGTTAATTTCGTTTTCAAGAGAAGGAATTTCCTGAGTTAATGCGTCAAACTGGTTTGATGAAGTTAATCAAGCAAACTTTAGTCAGTAAGAGTGAAGGGGTGGTTGCCTGAACATTATATGTATATATAAATTATGGAAATAATTAGAAATGAAAATTATGAAAACGACCCGGATTGAAAATAGTGTTATCATCAAAAAGAATATTGATGAAGTATTCAGCTACGCTTCAGACTGGGAAAAATGGTCCGATTGGTTCGAAGGTGTATCTGATTTCAAACCAATGACAGAAATAAAAAAGGGTAACGGAGCGCATTATACTTATAAAGCAAATATGATGGGATTAAATGTGCAGGTTGATACAGAAATCAACAATTTTGTTACAAATAAAGGTTGGATAGGCAAGTCTACTAAAGGATTACCATTCAAAACCCAATGGGTTTTTGAAACAAATGGTGAGGATACTAAGTTCACTTATGTGCTTAAATACACATTACCTATTCCGTTGCTTGGTCCTTTATTTGACGAATTTATTTTGAAACCTCAATGGATCAAAATAATAGAAAAATCACTTCAAAACTTGAATCAAAAATTTTCACAGCTAATTAAAAAGTTGGATTATATATAACATAAAACATTGAATATAACCTTCAAAGATGAAAGGAGTATCTGATAATCAAAGTAGTTTTTGCTAAAATAAGAAATAACCTCACCTGTTTTCCCCTTTCCTTAGTTAGGAGAGGGAAACAAGGTAGAGTTAAATAAATATAAAGAGTGTTAAATCATTTTAAAAACACTCACGACTGAACACCCTACTAAATAATCATTATTAATTTAATAACTTATTATTAATTCCATTCTTATAAATGTGATAATTATCTGAGATAAACAATTTTTTGAATCTGTAAGGCTTCCGGTATTTCTAGTCTGGCAAAATATACGCCGCTTGCAATATTTCCCGGAGTCCAATAAAATTGGTGGTTTCCTTTATCAAACTTTCCATTTGCCAGGACAGCGATTTCTCTTCCGACAATATCATAAAATCTTAAGTGATCCTTCAGTTGTGTTTGAGCAGTAAAATGAAATTACAGTACCTCCATTGAAAGGATTTGGATAATTAGGAATAAGAGAAAAAGCAAGACAATTTTATTCATTCTGAATTCTTTCAATAAGTTTTGGAAAAAATATATCCAGTTTAAAGCTCCATGATCTCTTCTAAAATCGATGCAGAATCTTTAACTAATGCTGGACAGACAGTCCTAAATAATTTTTTTTCTGCAGCAAGCTTGTAGCCTTCGGGAGTGCTGATATCCATTTGCAGCAGGTCCTTGCATTTAATCGAACCATTTTTAATTTTAAATTTCTCCGCAAAATTCCTGACAAGCTCATAGCCTTTGTTTCTCAATTCCTCTTCTCCTTCTTTGGTCATGCTGTATTTAAGGCCGATGGTCATAAATGCTCCGGTTACCGCACCGCAGATTTCACCCATTCTTCCCATTCCCCCTCCGAACGGCCCGGAAATTCTGAGTGCAGTTGTCCGGTCAATGCCTAAATTCTGAGCATAAGTTGAAAGGACTGCCTGCGCACAATTAAATCCGCAGGTAAAACATTCTACTGCTGAATCAGGTTTGTTCATAAAGAATTCTCTATTATTTATTGTTTGATACGTTTATGAGTAATAATTAGTATTATCTCACCAGTAATGGTGCACATAAGGCTTTGCATACTGATTATAAATCTTACGGATTTTTTCCATTGTTGAATTCGATAGAGGAGGTAAATCGGATGCTTTAATATTTTCTTCCGCTTGTTCAGGTTTTTTTGCTCCGGGAATTGTACAGCTTACAGCCGGAAACATTAAAATCCATTTTAAAGCCAACTGAGTCATGGAGAAGCCCTCCGGCACCAAAGCTCTTAAGGCTTCAACTGCTTCCAGACCCATCTCATAATCCAGTCCGGAAAAAGTCTCCCCCTTATCAAATGCCGCACCATCCCGGTTGAATGCCCGGTGATCGTTATTTTCAAATTTAGTATTCTGCGTGAACTTACCTGTGAGCATGCCTGATGAGAGGGGGACACGAGCCAAAATTCCGGTCTGTCTGCGCTGTGCTTCCCGGAAAAACAGATCTGCCGGCCGCTGCCGGAAAATATTAAAAATAATCTGGACAGTCTGAACATTCGGATATTCTATAGCTTTTAATGCTTCTTCAACTTTCTCAACGCTTACACCGTAAAAACGCAGTTTACCCTCTTTCACAAGATCATCGAGCATTCCGAATACTTCCGGCATATAATAAACCTCAGTTGGAGGGCAATGAAGCTGCAGAAGATCTAATGTCTCCATCTGAAGATTCTTTATGCTTGTTTCGATAAAACTTGCCAGATTCTTTTTATTATAGCCGGACGCGGTATGAGGATTAAGTTTTCTTCCCGCTTTTGTAGCAACATAAAAGTTTTCGCTGCGTTCCTTCTTAAGCTTTGCGATTAATTGTTCGCTTCTTCCATCCCCATAAACATCTGCCGTATCAAAAAAATTTACGCCGAGATCCAATGCGCGGTTAAGGGCAGCCAGCGAATTGCTGTCATCTACATTTCCCCATGTGCCGCCGATTGCCCATGTACCAAAGCTGATCTCGGAAACTTTCCAGCCTGTTCTTCCCAGTTCACGGTATTTCATAATATCTCCTTATGAATTAATCTTCTTTCTCGAAAAACATTAAAAATTTTTACAGCAGAAATATTATTGTGATGACTCTTCCCAATATATTAAAGTAAATTATAAAAGTTGAATTTGAAAAGTTAAAATGATCTTTATGCTCAACCGATATTCGGCATGTACTGATTAAAAAATAAAATTTCTTTGCAGGAAAAATAATTTAATTCTGGAAAATTATTTTTATTTTTAGGTTATGGATAATGAAAAGAAAGAATATATAGAAGGCATCTATAACTACTGCGACAGATGGTGCGAGAAATGCAGTTTTACCTCCAACTGCTATTTATTTAATATGGAATCGAAAATAGCTTCTTATGAAATTTTAAATAAAGGCGAGCTTCCCAAACCTGAAGATCTTTTTGATGCTGAATTAGATAGCATCTCTCAGGAATATGATGAAGAGGACGGCGGAGAATTCTTAGATGATGAAGATGAGATTTATAAAAATGGGGAGGAGTCGGAAGCCGAAGAACGGGAAATAGAAAATGATCCTTTAGTTGAAATGTCGAGAATGTATTTCATGGGAGCTTCTGCGCTTTTAAAAATGCTGGAAGATAAATATCACTTTTACAGCAAACCAGATGAAAATAATCAAGACCCGGACCGGAAAAGACTTCACGAAAATGTGGAAACCTTCGGATGGTACCATGCATTTATCGGTGCAAAGGTGAGCAGGGCGGTGAATGGAAAATTTAGCGCAGCCAGGGAAGATGATGAAGAACAGAAAAATTTTGAAGAGTACGACATGAACGGCAGCGCAAAGGTTGCAATGATTTCTATTGAAAGATCGATAACCTCCTTAAATGCATTATATAGTCTTCTTCCGGAATTCACAGGCGAGATATCCGATTTGCTTGTTAAAGCAGGCAAGCTTTTAAATGGAGTTGAAAAAGAATTCCCGGATTATAAAAATTTTAAAAGGCCGGGCCTAGACTAGTTGACGGCTTATTTAAGCAGAATAAACTTTTTTGTATCGATAAAATCCTCCGCTTCAAGCCTGTAAAAATAAACACCGCTGGAAACTAAATCGGGGGAGTAATTTATTGTGTGAACCCCGGCATTCATTTCTTCATTTACGAGCTGGACAACTTCATTTCCGAGTATATCAAATACACGTAGTTTTACTTCACTTCTGCGCGGCAGCCGGAATTTAATGCTTGTAGAATTGTTAAAAGGATTGGGGTAATTCTGCACAAGAAGGAAAGACTGAGGATTAGTTAATTCGCCGGGATCGGTGATTGATACATTCTTTAAAATAAGATTATCCTGATCAAAAATTAAATTAACCGGTTCCCCTTCAATTAAAAAACTATACTCTTGTATCTGCTTGTTGTTTAAAAGCTGAATTATAGTGTCTTTAAGCGATGTGGAAATTTTTAACTGAACAGGCATTGTAAAAAATTTTGGGAATGTGTTTACTGCCTGTTCAACTTTAACATTCACCTGGTAGAGGTTTCCCCCCTGCCTTGAATAATTCCAATCAATAAAATATTTAGGATAGTTTTCGCCGTATATCCATTGCTCGAAGAAATATTCTAAAGAGCTGTCCGATACACTCTCTGCAATCATTTGAAAATCTTCGGTTACAGCCGTATTGTAGACTAGCGAGGAGTCATTTATGTAAGTTCTTAATGTTTTAAAGAACAGGGAATCTCCCAAAACTCCCCTGAGCATATGGAGTACAACTCCTCCTTTTGAGTAAGTCCTGGTGTTGCTGAATATTTCTGAAATGTTGGATAAATCCTGTACATAGATGGTTCCCTTAGCCCTTTTTGCACGGTCCATTATTGAGAAGATGTGCGAATTGTATGCATCTTTCCCCTCTGTATTTTCCAGATAAAGGCCTTCGCAGAAAGTTGCAAAGCCTTCATTAAGCCAGATATTTTCCCAGGTGCGGCAGGTTATTTTATCCCCGAACCATTGATGCGCCAGCTCATGGGCAATTACTGCTTCGGTGAAAACACCCATTGATGAAATTGTCTGGTGTTCCATTCCGCCCCTGCCGAATTCTGCGTGCCCGTACTTCTCTTTTATGAAAGGATACGGTCCGAATAAATCTGAAAATATTTCGAGCATCGGGATAGTTTTATCAAGCTGCGGCTTTAGACCCTCAAGATTTTCCGGATATATATAATGAATAACGAGCATTGAATCTTGAACTTCGCCGCTTGTATATTTAAAATAATCTTCATACACGGCATAATTAGAGACAGCAATTGAAATCAGATATGGAGCAATAGGATAACGGCTTTTCCACTTATATGTTTTCTTCCCATTTCTATCAAGTAATGTTTCCGTAAGAATTCCATTTGATACTCCGATTAAGGTCGGATCGCATGTAATCCATACATCGGAAGAGTCTGCTTTGTCGGCCGGAGTATCTTTGCAGGGCCACCAGTCTTTTGCTCCGTATGGTTCACTCAAAGTCCAGATTGACGGCTGGCCGCTGTGCAGATCAAAAACAAAACTGCCAAGTCCTGTATATACCGGGGTGCCGTGATAGTAAACATCAATAATAAATTTCTCCCCGTTACTTAACGTATTGGATAAATTAATATTTAGTCTAGAACCGGAATGAGTATAGGTCAGAATACCGGATTCTCCTTTAACCGAATCAACATACAGATTATTGGAAAGATCAAGGAAAATCCT
>Ga0209592_1000501_pt1 | contig 11837 bp, 12 predicted proteins | sample PPLLak2March2015_2_FD_187251 | JGI IMG/M metagenome (GOLD analysis project Ga0209592, IMG submission 187251) | Freshwater sediment microbial communities from Prairie Pothole Lake near Jamestown, North Dakota, USA - PPLs Lake P8 Core (3) Depth... | ecosystem: Environmental > Aquatic > Freshwater... | reverse complement strand
GTGTTCTGTATCATGCCCCTTCTCGTGCCTCCAAGATGACCCTGCCCATCCCTATTCCCTGCCTACCGGCAGGCCCTGAACCTTGCATGGTACAGGGCAGGCAGGCGTATTCCCCACTCCGCAATCCGCATTCCGAACTCCACAATTCATGGTTGAAGAGTTACCCGAGCGCTCCTCGATTATTTTGTTAGGATTGTCCCGCAGACGAAGTAAGGAAGAAATAAATAGTCAAATAGTAAACTACGTTATATATAGTTACGGATAAAGGGTCCCCTTTTTGACCAGGTTTTTATCCATTTTCAATGTCTGAATCCCTTATCAGATAGATACTTGTTCCAATTCGTATTGGCTAGCTCTCTTTTTTTATTAACAATGTTATCTATCCATTGAGGGTAATCCTTTGGCTTTCCCGACCACTCCAATTCCTTCGGAGACGGGATTCCCAGTGTGATGAGTTTGAAATCAGAAGGTTGAACCGGAATAGGAACACCCGTAACCTTATCGAAAGTATATCCCTTCTGGCGTATTGCGGAAGCCTTCCATTCCCATGTGACCAATTTTATCGGCACCCATATGCTCTTCTCATTCTCAGACTTAGAAGGGCGGAAAATGAGAAAAGTCTTAAACCTCTGGTATTGATGTATTTGATTGGTGCCAAACCCGAGGTCAGAATTGGGACTGTCGTCTATATATAACTCCCTCTCAGCAACCTTATTAGCATAGGGGAAATGAGTATCTAAAACCCATTTATTATTAGATCCCGAATAGAAATGGCCCTCTGCCTGATCCTCCAAAATATCCTCATTTATTAATTGGCAATATCCTATAAGATGTTCTTGGTTTGGAAAGGCTGTTGGGAGACTTATAACGCTATTGATGAATATACCTGCTGCTTCCTTCGCATATTTTTTATCGGTTTCCCTTGCCTCACCGTCAGGAATTTTCCCCTTGGGTAAATCCGTATCCCTTGGCAGTTTACTCACGTCCCCTAAATAGAGCCTGCAAACCTTATCTTTCCAAAGGCCAATGTCAGGCCTTTTGGGTTTTATTTAAGCTTGAAACGCAATTTTATGGATTTTCAGATGTCGTCGCCTTACCGATCCATCCTTCCTGCCCATCCTCAAGCCTGACCCGAAGCCATTGTCCCTTTTCTTCTATGATTTCAAGAGCAGTTCCTTTTTTGATCTCGGCTAAGGACTTGAAATTCGTTCCAGGGCCCTCACGGAGGCTTACTGTTTTCCATTTTACATACACCACACGAGCCTCAGGCTCTGATGCCGGGGCCGAAGGTTGTGGAGCTCTGCCGGGTGGTGTGGCGATCTGCTGCTGTTGTTTCGAGGGCGCCATAGGTGGTGGAGCCACAGGCGCAGCTTGAGGTTGTGAAGCTACGGGAGGCGCTTCGGAGGCCTGAGCATCAGCCGGTACCCTGTAATACTCCTTTGGTGTCTTAGTCTCAATTACCCTCACTGCTTCATTGACGCATATTCGTATGGCCTTCTCCATTGGGGTCTTTGAATAGCCGCCAAAGGCACCAGCTAATCCTCCACCTCCCATACTAGTCATGCCACCAATATCAGTAGCTTTCCCCTCAACCTGCTCCGAGGCAAGTCTCCGACCGGTTCTCGCATCGACGACTTTGATGATCATCGCCACATGTGAAGTCTTAATACCCCCGGCAATTCCTCCTATTCCTCTCGCGATGTGTCCACCTCGTCCTGGCAATGGGATGACACCTCCTACCCCTCCCCCTGCTCCTGCTGTTCCAGGCTCGAATTCAGTAATCGTCCCCATGATAAGAAGATCGGCTCCTTCTACCTCGCCGATACGAGCTGCCGTCTGTTGCTTAACACGGCCTGAAGCACCCAGGTCTTGCTCCTGAAGGACATCGTCCAAGGCCTGACGTTCCAAAACAATATAGCGATTCGTAGCAAAGAGGGCATTGCCCAACATCTCAGCCATCCCGGTCCCTATCTCCGATGACCCCTTTGCTGATTTATCCTCGAATCTCGTCACTGCCACCCTGGCCTTCGGTCCCATTTCGTCTTCTTGCTGGGCTTGATCGATGGTCGGACCTCCAGATGGAGTGGTCCGAGCTTTGGGTTTAATGACTTGTGCTGAAGCAAAATCTGAAACGAAGAAGATCATAAGAGTGACCAAAACGAGAGAAAAGAAGATTGATTTTTTCATTATCATTCACCTCCCATATTTTAAGAATGGATCCCCTGAAGTATTTTGGTGTAGTTCATCCAATGTTCCTTCCCCATGTCAAGTACGGGGCAGGCTCAGTCAAGCACAAAATGACAATCAAAGTAAAGGTATTTTTGACGCACTACAATAGCTCTACTTCCTCCTCGGGCGGCCTTCAGGCATCTGGGGCATCTCGAACTTCTGAGGCGTCTCTGTAATTTGTGTTTTTGCTCCAGTTCCATATCCAAGAAGAACCATCTCCATATCCTTTGATTGGGACTTGATCATTCCGTAGGGGGATACGTCTTTATAAACCCACGTATCCACTGTCTCTACATCCTGATACTGCATGTGTTGGGTTTTAAACGTTCCTGCAGGAACCTTGATCGTCTCAGACCCTTTATCAATTATCTTTCCCTTTTGTTCCTGGGCTCTCGATTGTTGTTGCATCATCTCAACAGGCATCTCCATGGCGGGATCGTTTCCTTGTTTGAAGATCATTCTTTTTACATTCTTCGTATCCCCCGGATCTCCGGAAACGAGCATCTTAACAATACTTTTCCCCTGCCGCCCTCCTTCCATCACGGTCTCGTACCAGTAGGCATCTCCCTCTTTACCAACAATGGCAATCTTCATCTTTGTGGACCCTTCACTCTTTGTCGTCATCTGGTACTCTGACCACCCACCCACCACAGGTTTGAAATCAGAATAAAACTTAGGCCCACCACCCTTACCCAATTGAGCTTCAGCAAGCTGAACAAAAACCAAAGTCAAAATGATTGAAACCACACAAACTATCTTTTTCATATTTTCCTCCTTATAAAAATAATTTTCTGAGTTTTTTTGTCTGCCTTAGATTACTGTTCAACCAATTCCACCCTGCGGTTCTTGGCACGTCCTTCTTCTGTCTTATTCGGGGCAACCGGTGCCAGTTGTCCGACCCCATAGGCTTTCAAGGATTGTGGGTTCACCTTGTATTTCGTGGTTAGCGCTTTCACAACAGCATCTGCCCGTGCCTGAGAGAGCTTCATATTGAAGTCGACGCCACCGACATTGTCGGTATGACCCACAATAAAAACTTTAAGGTTCGGGGTTCCTGTGAGAAGCTTGGCAATCTCACTGAGCGCGGGTTCAGATTCTGGCTTCACATCTGACTTGTTGAAATCGAAGTAGATGCCGTAGATGGCTACATGACCGGTTGAGCTGATACCCTCTGACATAAACTTCGCATCAGCGGTGACTTCCTGTTTCATGGCTTCCTTTTCAATGATTTCGATTTTGATAATATCGCCACGATAAACAGTAACATATGACCAGATCTCCTTGCCGTCCTTTAAGAGCTTCATATAAGAGTCCCCGCGGTGCTCATACACGCTTCCTCCTATCTTTTTCATTGCATTTTGGTAATTACGTTGGACCTGAAGGTCACTTCTTTTTCCCTCAAATCCCTTCTGGGGCTCGTAGTAATTAAAGTAGTACTTTCCCTCTACTTTCACCGTCGTTTTCCCCTGGGTATCCGGATCAGGCCACTCCCTGGCGTCGAATTCGCTGGACTTGCAATCATAGATGTAGGTGCCAGGCATGCGGGTAAAGAGTGGATGGTCTTTGCAGCCCTTCTTGTCCTGCTGTGCAAAAGCGAAACTTCCCATTAGAACGACAGCCACCACCACACCATAAACTACTGCAATTACCTTTTTCATGATTTTTCCCTCCTTAGATTTGTAATATTCTTTCACCCCCAATGATAATTTTAGGATCTCACCTCCTCCTTATCCGAGTAAATTTTCTATCTCTATACGAAATTGCTTGGTCGCAAATTAACCACTATCCTCCGAGAATTCTCGAAAAGAACAGCACCGGTTTGAAGCTCCAGCCGCTTGAAACAACAATATTGACGATTGGATTCTTTAATTCGCTGAGACTGAATTTGTACTCATATGCAGTGTCAAAAGTCAGGCCACCATCCTTAAAGATTAACCCGAACTGTTTCTCGTACTCCCACTGACCGAATACAATCCCACGGAAAAAGGAAAAGCTGAAGGCAAACTGCAAGGTGGTACCATCAGCAGAGGCCTTGACCGCTTTGGAGATCTCAACGGCGCGGCAGCTTTTGTCATAGTCGGAGAGCCGGAGCCGCATGATTTCGACGCGACTGACCTTATTCGCAGTCATAAGGCCAACCCACTTCGCATCGGCCAGGCGCCAGGTAACGTCGAGCTTCTTTCCTTTTTTTTCAACCACGTGAAAAGGCACGTCCATGGTGTTGATGGCAAGGAGGCGCTGCCTGAGTTCGGGCTCGCTAACGGGAGGTATGCCAGGTTTTGGCCTGACAGCAGCCGCCCAACTTGCTACCCTGTTCCAGATGGGAAATTGAATTGCAGTATAGGCCAGTATAAAAATGACAATGTGCCAGAGATATTTGTTCGTATGAGCGATCTTCGTAAGAATGTTCGCCCTGGGATTTGCCTTCATGAGCCCTGCCTGCTGAAAGGCCCTTTCGACCGTTTCATCATCCTTGCCCTGGACATGGACGACAACCTCGTCGATGAGTTTTACCTGGCCGCGAATGGCAGGGTCAGAAAGCCTATAATTAAGGTACCCTGGACCGGATGATTGCCACTTATCTCCTTTGGCAACTTGACTCCCATATTTTTTGAATACAGCCTCGGCCTCTTTTTTGTTCTTGCATAACAGCACCCAGGCTTTGACCCCGTCATCTTTTGCAGCGAGCCCAGCTATTGAGCCGGGAAAGGTAAAGGGTTCTTTAAAGGGCAGGTTTGGAAAAATGCGATCGGGATGGTCAAACCTGCCATTATGATTTGATAGGGCAGCTCGGTCCAGCACAAACTCTGCAGGGGTGACCCAGATCATGAGCCACAACAGCCCAAAGACAATGAGTATGGAACCAAAAAAGTACGCGAAAGCGATGAGAATTTTCATATGATTTATTGAGCCTATCTACATCGCTGTTTTACATCCTTTATGTTTTGGTCCCATTGAGGGTAGTCGGAAGGCGGGCCCTTCCAGTCTGTGGTGACTGGATTAGGCGTCTCGGGCTTGACAAGCTTGAATTCGTCCGGCTGGACTTTTGGGGAGGTTCGATCGAAATCCTTCACGCGGACGGCAGAAGCTTTCCATCTCCATTCGACCAGCATCATCGGAACCCAGGTGCTGTTCTCATCCCAGGGCATGGGGCGAAACATGAGAAATGTTTTAAATTCCTCGGAGGGATTCATCTCCTTGGTGAACTGCCCCAATTGCTGTCCGGGACTGTCGTTCATGGTGATCTCTCCCTTGGCAACCAAGCCATTATAAGGATAAGTGGTATCGAGCATCCATTTGCCATCGCTTCCGGTATAACAAGAGCGCCCGCCCCCCGTCAGTTCTGTTATATCTTCCTTGATGAGTTGAATGTATTCCAAGAAGTGGTCTGTGTCTGAGAAAGGCTTAGGCATCGTAATCGTGCTTTTGATGTACATGCCAGGCTCTCCGGCGCTCAAGTCGCCAAGGTAAAGCCTGGTATTCCCTTCTTGCTGCCAGTAGCCTATTTTAACGGAAGTAGACGCATTGGTTTTTATTTTCACTGCCGGCTCCCACACCTTGAAAGTTGTCTTGCCTTCGATCTTCTTACCATCTACGGTAGTTGTATAGCTGATCTTCTCATCTTTTCCCGAACGACTCCCATCGACAAAGAAGAACTCTACTTGTTTGGTCTTGCTGTCCTGATCCCCAAAAGGAATAACCTCCCCTTTTTCCGGGGTATCCTTGAACCTTTTGATTACACGGTCTTTGGGGATGTTCCAGGTCCCTTCCTGTCCGGGATCAGCACCGGGAATTACCTTGGCCTCAAGCTTGACTTTCTTCCCCACAAGGATATTCTTGGGTTCGGTTATGTTGGTAATATCCCGCGGCTCAATATCGGCGTCGGTGATGTAATAGATCTGAACTTCCGGTTTGATCTTGCCGAAGACCCAGTTCACCTGATACTGAACATCGCCCGGCTCTTTCTTGGGCTCATATGTTATGTTACCCAGAACGTTTGTAACTTGCATCCCCAGGTTTTTGTAAGGGACTTTTTTTGCATGCCATGAGTAAGAGCCTGACATTTTCCCTTGCTTTAACTCAACGAAAGGAACGCGAAGGGCAAAGACCCTCTTGTTATCCTTGTCATCGTATTCATATTGGGGGCATTTTTTTAAAACCTTTTTTGTGATCTTCATGTTGACTGGAGCAAGCATGAAGGTGTAATTGTCGCTAACAGGTTCTTTGCTTAGGTGCGTGATGGTATCTGCGCCTGCTCTTTTCGTGAATTGAAGCATATTTGTTTTTCCGACAGGCCCCGTAAAAGCTTGGAGAAGAAAGGCACCGGTTGTATCTGAGGGTCCTGACAGGGCCGATACCACCTTTACTGACCCGGAACCTTTTTCCTCAAGAGCCAACGGAGGGCATCCCTGAGGTGGGTTAAGATCGGTCTCCCTGTATGTATAATTGTATGTGGCATTCATCCCTTCAGGGAGGTATTGATTAAATCCTATGGTCTTGCTTTCGTTCTTTATTTTTCCGGTGGCGGTGATTGTGAGGGAAAGCATCTTCTGCCGCCGATTCTCTTCAACAGCCCCTTTAATGGTAACACTGATAAGGGCATCGATGACATCATCCTTCTTGACCGGTTCCTTTTTACGGCCAAAGACCGCTTGAGGACAGGTGAGGACAATGGAAAGTATAACAACCACGCACAGCGCACCGAGGCTGCCCAGCCAGCACGAAGAACGCGATAGATTTCTCATAACGCACCCCCACTTTTTGTTTACAAACTGCTTGTTGGAATCCTTTTTTTCTACTGCTCAACCAACTCGACGCGTCTGTTTTTGGCGCGGCCTTCTTCTGTCTTATTGGGAGCTACCGGTGCCAGTTGTCCTACCCCATAGGCTTTCATTTGTTGTGGGTTTACCTTGTATTTCGTGGTTAAGGCCTTGACCACAGCATCAGCCCGGGCCTGGGAGAGCTTCATGTTGAAGTCGACGCCACCGACATTGTCTGTATGACCCACAATAAAAACTTTAAGATTCGGGGTTCCTGTAAGAAGCTTGGCAATCTCACTGAGGGCAGGGTCTGATTCCGGCTTCACATCTGATTTATTAAAGTCAAAATATATGCCGTAGATAGCTACATGGCCGGTTGAGCTGATACCGTCCGCCATGAACTTTGCATCAGCAGTGACTTCCTGTTTCATGGCTTCTTGTTCGATGATTTCAACTCTGATATTATCACCACGATAATGTTGGACATATGCCCATATCTCCTTGCCGTCCTTTAATAGTTTCATGTAGGTGTAGTCCTCGCGGGGCGAGTATACGCTTCCCCCTATCTTTTTCATGGCATTCTGATAATTACGTGAGACCTGAAGATCACTTCTCTTTCCCTCATACTCCTTCTGATTATAGTATTGAATGAAATAGTACTTTCCCTCCACTTTTACCTTCGTTTTCCCCTGCGTATCCGGATCGTATCACTCCCTGCCCTCAAATTCGCTGGACTTGCAATCATAGATGTAGGTGCCAGGCATGCGCGTAAAGAGTGGGTGGTCCTTACATCCTTTCGCATCCTTCTTTTCCTGGGCAAAAGCGAAACTGCTCATCAAAACTACAACCAACACCACACCCAAAATTACTGCGATTACCTTTTTTCATGATTTTTCCCTCCTTACTTACAAGAACTTGAACCCGTCCCCAATTTTCCTGTATTTCTCTGTTCTCAGAATACTAAATGAAATTGGAAAGTGTTCACTATGGGCAACTTGTCTTTTCCGGTATGCAAGGACCCCATTTGTCCGTCGTTCTTTTGTCTTTGTCTTCTTCAGGTTTTAGAACCTGAGTCCACGTCGCATATTCTTTAGCAGGTTTGTCTGTAGGGTTCTCAGTCCTCGTAACATGACAACTGGGCGTTTCTGCTTGGGGACTGTCCCATTTCGCATCACCTTTCCACTCCCAATCCACCACCCGTAAAGGAACAAAGATCGCTCCTTCCTTCTTTGGCTTGTACTCCAAATACATTTTAAATTCGCGGCTGACAGACATCTCTTGGTCACGCGTACCGAAGTCAAACCCTGGGGTATCCAATGCTTCCCTCTCTTTTGTGTAAGGGTACTCTGTGTCAAGACCTTGATGATTGATCTGCCCGCAAAAGGAGCGAATTTCTTTTTTATTTCTAATTGTTGTGAAGGGAAGTGCACTTTGGCCCTTCAACATGCAACCCACCTCATGAACAACTTGTACATACTGTGTCTCGCCTGGGAAATCCATGGGGATCTCGGTTCGTGTGAATTTGATCGTAGCTTTATTTGGGGTTTCATAAGACACATTGTCAGGACCATCTTTAATTGGTCCGCAATAGGAACTCCCCTGAGGAGTCTCAGCACTCATGGTGATGACGGGTTTCCTTACGACAAAGGTTGATTCCCCAGTGACCTCTTTACCATCCACAGTGGTTTTGTATTTTACTTTTATGTTTTTGGCCTCATCCCACCAGTGAAACTTTATCTCCGGCCTCTTAAGTTCCTCTCCCTTCAGTTCAACGACTTCTCCCACTTCGCCACTCACCACAAAATCTTTCAAAAACTTCTTCTCTTTATAGTTTCCTGTACTTTTAGGAGTTATAGAACCGATAGACCATTCCCCTTGTTTTGGATCCTTATCTTCCGGATAAACGACGGCCTTGAGTTTAATTCTTTCTCCAACTATTACGTCCTGCACTTGGTCTGTGATGTCCTTGTCATCTCTCCAGATTTCGACGGAAGGGCCAATTTTGATCTTCCACGTAAGCTGGGCGTCGTTGCCGGGCGGCATCCCGGCCTTACCCCCAGTTGAAAAACCCTTGAACTTTACAAGATTATCCCCTTCAGAAGATAGTATGCTTTCAATCTCTTTGGGAAGTGATGAAGGGCCGCCACTCAAAACCTTATCGGAGAAAAGGAAGGGCATCATTACCGAAAGGCCCTCAATGTTAGTCGTGTCTGGTGGAATTCCAAATGACCGCGAGCCGGAAAATGATGTCTGATCCTTGGTGATTTTGCTGGTGTCAATAACATTCACGTAAGCGATTCCCAAGCCTACCTCTCGTGTAGTATATTTACAGTGGTCAAGTATCTTCATCTTACCCGGCACAGTACCAGGGCTAAAACTAAATTCCAGCATACTCTGTTTTATCGGATGACTTGCAGGCACTTTTTCTTCACTACGAATTCTGAGAAGGCCTTCGGTGATTGGCAAAGAGCCTGAAGCTTTGACCTCAAACTTCAGTAATTCAAAGCAATCCTTGTCGGGTTTCTTTTTATAAATCTGAGCAAGATGAGAATAGTTCACCTGCATCCGATCTATCTCAAAAGTTTTAGAATAACCTCCTGCTGTCTGGCGTTTAAATTTCATTGTCCCACTTATTACAAAATTCGACTTGATTGTGGCTATTGATTTGCGGTCTTCACCTCTCCAATTGACAGCGCCGTTGATTCTAACGCTGTATTTAGTAGGGTCCTCTATTTTTGCCCTACGAGTTTCTTTAGCGAAGAGAGTACCACTGAAGCTTAGGAGAATCAAAATAGCTACAAGGTATTTCATAAATGCCCTTTTATCGACTGCTGTATTGGTCAGCAAAATCATTCACCTATGGTAATTTGTATCACTCTCATTTAGCGGAGATAGAAGGCTTCGGCTCCTTATTCCTGCCGGCAGGCAGGAAGGGAGAGCGGGGTCAACGCCCACCCCTTTCAAACAAGGTTTACTTTTGCTCTGCGACAACAATAGCCGTCACATCCCTTACATCCTCATATTTTGGTTGAAAGCCCTCCATCTTTACCCTGCCGATGTATGGCCGCTGGATTTTGATCCAGAGCTTTGAGCTCATCAGATCATTAGCTCCGTCAAAGATGAAATAGGCTTCCTTGAGCTCCTGGCCGGAAGGGAGTTTCTTAACCTTTCCTTCTTTCTGATGGGGCATCTTAAATTCTTTGGCCATTCCCTTATAAAAATCAAAAACTTTCTCAAAAGAATCGCTGACGGTATAAATCGTTGATTTGGGAGCTTTCCCCATTTTACTGCCAGCCGCCATTTGATTCGCTTCTTGAGTTGCTTTCTCGTCAATCTTGGCACCTGGGTATGGCTTGAAGTCTGCGGCAAAAACAAGCGTTGAAAACACAAAACAAATCAGAACTGGCAGGATAATATTTACTTTTTTCATTTTCTCCTCCTTATTGTTTTACCAGTTCAACCCGCCGGTTTTTGGCTTTTCCTTCCTCTGTATCGTTTGAAGTGACTGGAGCGGCTGGGCCGACGCCAAGAGCTTTAAGCCGAGAACCGTCCACCTTATATTTTGACACCAGTTCTTTGACCACGGCCTCGGCCCTTTGCTGTGAGAGCTTCATGTTATAATCAAAACCACCTACACTGTCGGTATGGCCTACCACATAGAGTTTCAGTTTGGCGTCCTGCTGCAGTAGTTTTGTTATCTCTTTCAGAGTTGATTCAGATTCAGGTTTGACATCTGCCTTATTGAAATCAAAGTAAATGCCATAAATGGCCACCTTTCCTGAGGTGCTGATATCTGTTGCCATCGTCTTTGCATCGGCAACCACTTGCTGAGCCATGACCTGCTTTTCCACAATGGTAAGATAGAGGTAGTTAGCTCCAAAATTAAACTGGAGTTTAGCCCATATCTCCTTATCATCTTTAATGAGTTTCATGGATGTTTCTGATGGGTCCTTGGGATTTTTCTCATAAAAGGTACCCCCTATCTTTGTGATAGCATTTGTATAATTCCGGGAAACTTGCAGCCGGGAATATTTCCCCTCGAATGGTTTATTCGTCATGTATTCTGTGTGGAATTTCCGTCCTTCGATTGTCACCTTCTGCTGTGTTGCTGGGTCTATGAAATCCTCACCATCAAATTCCTTTTGTTGGCAAGTGACAATCCTATACCCCTCCATTCTTGAAAAGAGAGGATGATCCTTACATCCTTTTGCATCCTGCTGCGCAAAAGCAAGGTTTCCCGTCAATAATAAACCGAGTAGAATACAGAATATGATTTTGCTTCCTTTTTTCATAACGACTTACCTCCTTTTCTAATGAAGATGACTGATACCATAATTTATAGTCTTGTCACATCACCTTTGTATCCTTCGATAGGTCAAAACAAAAAAGCCCTTACCGTCCATAAACCCTTTGGACCATAAGAGCTTCTTGATAATCCAAATCAGAACTTCTCACCCCCCTGCCTTCGAAGTCCTTTTCAACCTGTCAGAGAGCCAAACCCATCGGTATTCAACCACATCTTCAAAAAATAGTAAAGTTTTTTCATCCGATGGATTTAAGGATGAAATATTCCAGAAAATCTTCCTCATTTGTGATAAGAATGGAACGATTGAAAAGGAGAGAACGGATTTGTGCTGGCCGGCGTTGTGGGCGGTCATCTTCTGGGGATTATCTTTCATTGTTACCAAAGCGGCTTTGAAGTCAAGATCGGGGTCAAGTCTATTTTTTTAGCATTGTCGTTTTTAGTGAAGAAGGGGCAAAAGGGTAGGGTGTTTGCTATTTGCCTATTTCTGAAAGAATTCTTTGTTTGACCTTCGGGTTTTCTTGAATGACCGACTCCGCCCCGCT
>Ga0209592_1000499_pt1 | contig 11846 bp, 11 predicted proteins | sample PPLLak2March2015_2_FD_187251 | JGI IMG/M metagenome (GOLD analysis project Ga0209592, IMG submission 187251) | Freshwater sediment microbial communities from Prairie Pothole Lake near Jamestown, North Dakota, USA - PPLs Lake P8 Core (3) Depth... | ecosystem: Environmental > Aquatic > Freshwater... | reverse complement strand
AATTTATTTCTTCTCTCCTTTTTGCCTGGCTGGTCACGGATTAATCCCGAGTATTCGGGATTGCTCTAACCAACTGAGCTACTGAGGAATTTACTCCTTCTCTCCTTTTTGCCCGGCTGGCCACGGATTAATCCCGAGTATTCGGGATTGCTCTAACCAACTGAGCTACTGAGGAATTTTATTAAAACAACTTTGCTTATTAAGCGTGCCAAAAATAAGGGCTTTTAGTGAATTAAGCAATATCTTTGATAAAAATTTTAAGGATGAAAAGGATTCTCGGTATCGGTAATGCTCTGGTCGACATAATGACGCCCATCAGTGACGATCATCTGCTTGACAGGTTTTCACTTCCAAAGGGAAGCATGCAACTTGTCGATCAGAGGAGATCAGACCTTATAAAATCCGAAATCCAAAAATACGGAAGGACCTTTGCTTCCGGAGGATCTGCAGCCAATACCATACACGGCCTTGCTATGCTTGGCGTAAAGAGTGCTTTTATCGGTTCCATCGGAAAAGACGATACCGGTGATTTTTTCGAAAGGGATATGAAGGATGCAGGCGTCAGTACCATACTGTTCAGACGGGAATTACCTACAGGAACAGCAATAGCCCTGGTGTCAAACGACTCTGAAAGAACTTTTGCAACACACCTCGGAGCTGCACTGGAGATGAATGCTGAAGATCTTAATCCCGACATGTTCATTGGATACGATATCCTCTACCTTGAGGGGTATCTTATTTATAATATGCCGTTAATTGAAACTGCATGCAGGTTTGCAAAGGAGAAAAAGATGAAGGTAGCTCTCGATCTTGCCAGCTATAATGTGGTGGAAACCAATCTCCGGGGATTCAAAAATATCACAGAGAATTATGTCGATCTGATTTTTGCAAATGAGGAAGAAGCCAAAGCGTTTACCGGGTTGCCGCCGGAAAAAGCATTGGAGCAATTAGCCCTGACCAGCGAAATTGCGGTTGTAAAAACCGGTGCAGAGGGTTCATTGCTTAAGAGAAATCACGAAGTTATTAAAATCGGCTCCCTGTCTGTTAACTGTATGGATACAACCGGTGCAGGTGATCTGTATGCCTCAGGATTCCTTTATGGTTATGCAAATAATCTTAATCTCGAAAAGTGCGGTCTGCTGGGGGCACTCCTTGCCGGAAAGGTTATCGGGGAAGTGGGGGCCCGGATCGCCAGAGAAAAATGGCCGGAAATAATAAGAAATACATCCATAACCATTGAAGGCTGATACAACTGATTTTGATTAATCATCTTTAAAGGAACTTCTTAAAGCATATAATAATGATTTACGAATACCCTGAGAATTTTGCCAGATTCTATGACCTGATCTACCACAGCAGCAGGGACGGTGTTGACAACAACTTTTTCCTGGACAGGATTAAAGAGACCAGGGGTAAAGTACTCGAGGTCGGAGTGGGTACCGGAAGACTGTTTTTTGATGCACTGAACAATGGAGCTGATATTTACGGCATTGATATCAGCCCTCATATGCTGGATGTCCTGCGGAACAAACTTACAGGAGATCAGCGATTACGGATTAGCCTGCAGAACATAATTGATTTTAAATTCGATTTTAAATTCGACCTCCTCATTGCACCATTCAGAGTGATAATGCATCTTATCGGAAAGGATGAACAGATCAGGGCACTGAATAATATATGGAACCATCTGAACAGAAAAGGTTTTTTTATTTTCGATACATTCATTCCGGACCTGAAACAGTTAATAAACGGATTGAAAAACCAGGTAGACTTTGAGGGTGAATATGAACCGGGTAAAAGAATAAAAAGGATCGTATCAACCACTCCTGATTTATTAAACCAGCTGATCAATATTAAATTTCTGCTCGAATGGGATGAGGGCGATCCCGGGGCCCGGTCATTAAAACGTGAGGAGTGGAATGTTCCGTTAAGGTACTTTTTCAGGTATGAACTTGAACATCTGATCGAAAGATCTGAATTTAAAAAATACAAAATTCTTGGCGATTATATGGGAAATGAACTAAACCAAAACTCCAGGGAGTTTATAGCAGTCTGTCAGAAAGACTGAAAAATGTCGAAAAAATCAGATATCCCGTATTGAAAAAAAGGTTTATATTTACTTCCCAAACTATATTATACTTACCCAAATGCACTCTGATGCAGGAAAGGTGACCGGTTTTCCCCACCGGTTAAAACAAACAATATTCCGGATTCTATTCCTGATTTCAAAGTTTAGTTTTCACAGAGCTCTTTTCAAATCAATTTCTGGCTTTCTGGTATTTCTAACCTTTTCATTTTACCCTTGTTCCGGAAAGAATGGTGTATCAGAACCTGATTCGGCAAAGAGTTCTTTTGCCCTCTTTGACAGTGATGAACTCCTCGAGGTTGCATTACAGTTTGATCTCACAACTTATCTCAAAAAGAACCTTAAAACAGGATCACTGGATGGATTGCTGATCATTAAAACATCTGAAACAGACTCGATAGACCGGAAAGTAAAAATTAAACCCCGCGGGGAATACCGCTTTCGTACATGCGGCTTCCCACCGATTCGGCTGGATTTCAAAAAGTGGATCTATGCAGATCCTGATTCCGGCAAGATAAAACGATTGAAACTGGTTACTCATTGCCAGCCGGGTAACGCTTATGACGAATATGTGCTTCGGGAATTCCTTGTCTATAAGCTGTTCAATGTCTTTACCGATACCTGTTTCAGGGTCAGATTACTCAGGATTAATTATCTTGATTCCGGGAAAGACAGAAAACCCCTGGTACAATACGGATTTTTCATTGAGCCGATAAATATTCTTGCAGCAAGAACAAAATCAGGTGTCACTAAAGCCACAAACCTTACTCAGAAGCATATTGTCCCATACAGTATGGACAGGGTGGCGATATTCAATTATATGATCGCACAGTGGGACTGGGCTGTACCCGGATTACATAATATTTCGGTTATAATTCCGAGGGAAAATTCCGGTATGGGACTGGGTGTTGCCATTCCTTTTGATTTTGATCTTACAGGACTCGTGAATGCAAGCTATGGTTTCCCTGACGAAAAAATGGGGATCACATCGAACCGTGACCGGATATTTACAGGAATCTGCAGGAGCAGGGAAGAGTATAAGGCAGCCATTGAGAAATTCCTGGCCAGGAAAGAATCTTTCTATTCGGTGGTTAATGATTTCCAGTACCTGAGCGACAGATCAAAAAAAGACATTAAATCTTTCCTGGATCAGTTTTTTGATCAGCTGGACAATCAGAAAGATCTTAACAGACTTATTGAGCTTTTTTTAAATTCATGTAAAAAAATATAACCTTAATACACTTCAATATGCTTGACGATTCTATGATTATTCACAGTACATCAATCTGGGGAATTCTTACACGGTTCGGGATCAACCTTGTTATCCTGATAGTACTGATCGGATTTGTTTATTTCAGATATTCAAGGAAGGAAAAATTCCTTTTTACTTTCTTCCTGATAGGCATAATTGTCTTCCTTGTGAGCTCGATCATGAAAAAAGTTGATATCGGTTTCGGACTGGCTTTCGGGTTATTCGCCATTTTCGGTATTCTCCGGCTTAAAACCAGGAATTTCTCGGTCAAGGATATGGCTTACCTCTTTTCAACGATCGGTCTGGCGGTAATCAATGCTCTCGGGCTGCTGATCTTTCCGTTTTACGGTGTCCTGATCCTTAATGCAACCATTATCCTTACTGCATTTATTCTTGAACAATTCCTGGCACTGAGTAATTTCAGGAAACAGACGGTAATTTACGATAATCTCGATTTGCTTAAACCGGTGAATCAACGGGAACTGATTGATGATCTGACCAACAGGACAGGACATAAAATCACCAAAACCAGGATCCGGGAAATTGATTTCAAGAAAGATACGGCAACTGTTGAGATCTTTTACAGTGAGGAAAACGGGAATATTAAGAAGAAAAAAATAGAGCCGCCTTCCGGAGAGACTCAATCGACTACTTTATAGCCTTTCGTTCCGAAGAAAACTATAAATCCAAAGCATATAAGCGGTACTATAAATCCCAGTGCCATGGTGGATATGTCGGCTATCCATCCCATGAAAATGGGACAGACCGCTCCACCAACAATTGTCATTATCAGGAATGAGGAGCCCTTCTTTGTCAGGCTTCCAAGATCTTTTATTCCCAGAGCAAATATTGTCGGGAACATAATTGACATGCAGAAATAGGTCAGGTACAACGCTATGAGAGAGAGCCATCCAAGTCCAAGAACCACAAATACCATGGCAAATACATTAATGACGGCATAAAGTGCCAGCATCTGGTTTGGTTTGAACCAGGTCATCAGGAAACTACCCGAGAATCTTCCGACCATAAAGAATACAAATCCCAGAGAGAGCAGATATGCTGCTTTTTCATTGCCAAAGCCAGGCATTTGTTCAGTGACATAGTTGATAAAAAAACTATTGATCCCTGTTTGTGCCGCCACATAAAGGAACTGCGTCATGACGGCAAATTTGAAATGCCTGTACTTAAGCAGGTCCCTGTATTTGCCCTTATCTCCATGATCGTTATGTTCGCCTTCATGTATCTCCGGCATCTTAGTGAACATGAACATAACCGACACCAGAAGCACAAGTGTTCCAATTATCATATAGGGCAGCGTTAGTGAGGCGAATTTATTGGTTTCTGCCTCCCCGATGGTTCCGAAGATCAGCAATCCGCCGATAGCCGGTCCCATTATCCATCCCAGTCCGTTAAATGACTGGGAAAGGTTAAGTCGTTGCTCGGAAGTGGGCTTCGGACCAAGAACCGTAGAATAGGGATTGGCTGCAGTTTCAAGGCAGGTGAGCCCGCATGCAATTATAAACAGGCATAACAGTGTAAACTCGAAGGTCTGGATCTGAGCTGCCGGTATAAACATGAACGCTCCGAATGCATATAATAAAAGTCCGAAAATTATGCCTTTTTTATATCCGAACCTTGTCATAATGAGTCCTGCAGGGATTGCCATAATAAAATAACCTCCGTAAAGTGCGGCCTGCACCCACCCCGATCTTGCTTTTGTAATTCCAAGTATTTCCTGGAAGTGTTTGTTCAGAACATCCAGCAGGCTGTGGGCAAATCCCCAGAGGAAGAAAAGACTGGTTACAAGAATGAATGGAATAAGAAAACCTGCTGTTACAAGCTTTTGCCTGTTACCGTTAGCTGATAGTCCGTTTGTCATAGGTGAGGTCATTTACCAGCACAAGTTTACTATGATTTATGATTTTTCCAAGGTTTTTTAAGATTTTTCATAAAAGAATATGAACAAACCTGTGGAAATATCGGGAATGTCACCCTTCCTGATGCTGATCCGGTTAAAACGGTAATTTAAGGAGTTCCTTCAAAGCTGGCAACAGAAATGTCAGGTTCATCTGACAAGAAGATCCACTATTACTTTGATCTCGTCAAATATGGTCCTGTCACCAAGGTTATTAAAGAAAGTGCCTGATCCGTACCGTACATCATATTTTGAACGGTCAAAAATAACGTTGGCATAAAAGCGTGTCCCTTCTTCTTTCTTTTGTATTACAGCCTTGAATTCTATAGGATTTGTTATTCCCTTGATAGTCAGATTTCCCCTGACAGGAGTATACCCTTTTTCAAACGATTCACTTCCGGTTATGACAAGCTTTGCCGTAGGAAATTTGTCAACTCCGAAAAAATCATCCGCTTTTAAATGACCTTCCAGTTTTGCATTCCCCCCGGAATCCTTAATGGTGGTCATATCAATTGTAAATTCCCCGGAAACAATTTTATTATCCTTCCATTCAATCCAGCCGTTACTAATTTTGACTGTACCTGTTTCCTGACCTATAACCCTTTCACCTAACCATCTCAATGTCGTTTTTTCTGCATCAGCATTCATCCGGACCTGTGCAATGACATTAGTTATCATAAAAACTGATACAATTATTAAAATAGTTTTTTTCATTTCTTTTATATTTTGTATCTACTTTTTTAAACAAAATAAGAAAGTTTTTGTTCGGCCCGGATAAAAATGAAGATTTAGATCCTTTAGGATCCACCTGGAAGTACAGTATTCTTTATCAGATTGTTACAGCCTTTGAATATTCATACCACCACCGATATGGAATATCATACCGGTTGAATAATCCCAGTCGCCGCGAGCGATTGATGCCACTGCTCTTCCGACATCTTCAGGGAAGCCCCACCTTTTTTGTGGTATCAGGCCTTCAGCAATGAGCTTATTGTATTTATCCCTGACCCTGGCGGTCATATCCGTCTGAATTATACCCGGGCGCACTTCAAATACCCTTATATTTTCACTGGAAAGTCGGTCGGCAAATACTGTTGATGCCATGCTTAGCCCCGCTTTCGAAATGCAGTATTCTGCCCTGTTAGTGGATGAATGTGTTGCCGAAACTGAGGAAATAAAAACTATTTTTGGATTATAATCAGATATCTGTTGTTTAAGCCATATCATCTCCTTTGCTATCTTCTGAGCAAAGAATACCGGACCTTTCAGGTTGATATTCATTACCCTTTCATAGCTTTCCCCGGTCATGTCAAGAAGGTCATTCCTCTGCAGTGGTGCAACTCCTGCGTTGTTCACCAGTAAATCTATCCTCCCGTATCTGTCAAGGATATTGGCAACAACCTCTTTCTGGCATTCCGTAAAGGAGATATCGAGTCCTATCGGGAAAAACTCCCGTTTTCTTTTTTCAACCTCCTGACCAAGGATTACCATTCCTTCACTGTCGACAGTCCGGGCAATGGCAGCAATATCAAAACCTTCAGATGCCAGGCATACGGCGACCGCTCTTCCAATCCCCCTGCTGGCGCCTGTAATAACTGCCACAGGTTTACTATTCATTCTTACGGAACTTTTATCAGATTTTTCAGAATCAGGGGCTAAAGGTAATAAATTGGATGAATCCATCAACTTTTAAGAGCTTTTTTACAATTGATACCTATTACAATTCAGGAAGTTCGAGCCAGCATCGTTTTGCCCAACTTTCATATCCTTTCTCTGCCAGCTGCACACCTTTGGCTCCCTCGTAAAGATTCCATCTGAATGGTTCATCTTTCACTATATGCCTCAGGAATAATTCCCATTGAGCTTTGAAAGCATTATCATATGTCTCCTGTTCAGGTACTTTCGACCATCCCTCGAAGAAATTTATCGATTGCGGAATATCCGGATTCCAGACAGGCTTCGGGGTATTTCCGTAATGTTGAATGTAACATTCACGCAGACCTGTTACTGCTGAACCCTTTGTACCATCGACCTGCAGGGTCAGAAGATCATCACGCCTTACTCTCACTGCCCATGATGAATTGAAATGGGCAATAATACCGTTCTCGAGTTCAAATGTTGCATATGCTGAATCGTCGGCTGTACATTTATAAGGTTTCCCGTTTTCATCAACCCTTTTATCTATATGTGTTGCTCCCATGCATGAAACCGCCCTGACCCTGCCAAACACATTATCAAGTACATACCTCCAGTGGCAGAGCATATCCAGAATAATACCGCCATCATCCTCCTTACGGTAATTCCATGATGGCCGCTGGGCTGCAATCGTATCGCCTTCGAAAACCCAGTACCCGAATTCTCCCCTCACAGATAGTATTCTTCCAAAGAATCCCTGTTCAACCAGCCGTTTAAGTTTAACTATTCCCGGAAGCCACAGTTTATCCTGGACAACTCCGTTCTTAAGTCCGGCATTTTTACATAGTTCATAAAGCTCGAGTGCTATTTCTGTATTGATGGCTACCGGTTTTTCGCAATAAACATGCTTTCCTGCTTTTACAGCTTTCCTGACAGCGTCTGCCCGCCTTCCTGTGGTCTGTGCATCAAAATAGACAGTGTTTCCCGGATCTTTCAGCACAGCATCCAGATCAGTGCTCATCTTTTTAATGCCGGTAAGTTCACACAATTTTTTCAGCTTGGCTTCGTCACGTCCGATAAGTGTGGGATCAGGCATGATTATTTCACCGGCACCGCATTTTACGCCACCCTGTTTCATGATCTCAAAAATTGAACGGAGCAGGTGCTGGTTGGTTCCCATTCGTCCGGTAACTCCATTCATGATTATTCCGACTTTATGTTGCTTCATCGTTAAAGGATTTTATACGTGTGTTTTGTATGATAGGATTATGTTTTTCAAAAAAGCTGACTGATCCTGTTTCCAGTAAATTGTGGAGAAAATCTCCACTTCAATAAATCCATTAAATCCTGTGGCATCTACCCACGATCTGATCTTTCTGACCGGGATGCATCCTTCACCCATCAGCCCGCGGTCATTAAGCATATCCAAAGTGGGTGACTTCCAATCACAGACATGGAATGCCAGCAGGTGTTTGTTTTTCCCGCAGCGTTCTATTTCCTTTTCAAGCTGTGGATCCCACCACACATGATAAACATCGACAGCCACTCCTACCCATGGAGAATTCAGGTTTTCCGCAAGGTCGTTAGCCTGAGCCATTGTATTAATTGCCGAACGTGTATCGGCGTACATCGGATGCAGCGGCTCAATTGCCAGTCTGACTCCGGCAGCTTTTGCTTCCGGAAGAACGGCTTCAATACCTTCATGTATCTGTTTTCGTGAATCCTCAAGTGATTGATCCGGAACAGCACCACACACAAGGACAATCAATCCTGTCCCCAGCTCAAAAGCCTCTTCAATCGCTCTCCGGTTATCATCAATAGCTGCCTTTCTTTTGCCAGTCTCCTTTGCCGGAAAGAATCCTCCCCTGCAGAGAGAAACGACTGACAAACCATGCTGACGTAACATTTCCCCGGTTTTCATTATGTCCCTTCCTGCGAGAGCATCGCGCCATACAGTAATTCCTTTAACGCCGCCATCTGAATATTTTTTGGCGGCTTCTTCGATGCTCCAGGGTTTCGTGGTAATAGTGTGAATACAAATTCTTGAAAGATCTGTTAACTGAACTGAGTTCATCTTATAAATTTAAAGTAGGTATAATAGTTTTCTTTGTTGATGATCCGACTGAGGTAAAGACACGCTTCCCGGATGTGATAATCGCCCCACATGCTTGATTCTCCATATGGAATCCTGCTGCCCCCGGGAATGAAATCCCAACCGTTCGGGTGGTGATAGATTGAATGGAGGAGCAGACCCTGATGATCTTCACCAACACTTAAGTAGGGCTCATCCAGCAGCGTATCCAGCACTTTAAGCCCTGCCTGGTAGTACCGGTTCCCCTCATCTGTGGTGCCTTTGCCTTTCAGATAATTACCAAGACGTAACAATCCCTGGATTGCTATCGCTGCCGCTGAACTATCTACCGGTTCATATTCGTTGAAAGGATCGGCAGGCCTGGCCAGATAATCTCCAAGCTTGTAAAGTCCGGGAGCACCTGTATCCCAGTAGGGTACTCCGTCGGATGGAGTATTTTCAATATAAAAATCGCACGTTGCTTTGGCTGCTTTGAGCATCATTGAGATCAGATTTTCTTTCCCACCAAATGACTGATATTCATTAGCATCGGTTGAATCGACCCATTCAAGCTGTTCAGCAAATCCGCACATTGCCCAGGCCAGACCCCTGGTCCATGTAGTAAAGCAGGAATAACCCTGCTGGGAATTGGGACAACGGAAGTTTCCGTCCTTCATGTTAAAAATACTTTCATGTGCAGTCCGGCCGCGGATGTCATACTTATCGCGTTCCTCACCATAAAATACTGAGTATGTTGCTGTTGCCTTGATATGTGCCAGCGCCCGTTCAAGCAGGTTTATCTTTATATCTCCTTCGCCCTGAAGAACATGGCCAAGCTGATGGCTGAGCATTAAAGCCCGGCAGGATCGGATAGTATCAACAAATAATGAGTGGGGTCCGTTGAATGAATAAATGAATCCGCCGTTTTTTATTTTGCTCCACCTGGATGCCTGAACAGCACCTGATATTTTAAGTGCAAGTACATAGAAATTCTTTTCCCATTCGTTAAATGAAATCCTGCCTTCATTCATTAGACGTAACAGGTTTCCATAGGTGCTCACATTATTGAAACCATGATCATGCACTCCAATGTGGCTTATATGTGGTGCCATCTTTTCCAGGATCTTATTTCTGGCTTCGGCAAGCATCTGCTCGTCTCCGGTTGCATCAAACTGAATAATGGCGGACCCATACTGAAAACCCTGTGTCCATTCTGTCCATCCCCGGGTGGAATATTTCCCGTCAACCGTAAATACGGGAGATCCATGGGTTTCATTATAGTTTTTCCGGATAAGATGGATCTTCTTCCCGGAAAGTTCCCAGAACCTGTTAAGTTTGTCTGAAAAATCCGACGGAATAATCTTATAATCTATATCAATCATTATTCAATAAGGTTTGATTTATAAATATAAGGTAAAATCAGGTTTTCCAGATATACGGTTCTCCGCAAACGAAAAATTCCCGTTTAATTTAATCAAAATGGAAATGAGGCGGATTGAATCTGGGATTTACCACATTGTTGTAGATGGATCCGAATGTGTATGTCAGTTCTATGCCGCTCTGCACACGATAGGTTGTCTGAAGCTCCCGAAGGTCCAGAAATCTTTCAGCTTCGTCAATTTCTTTCTTTTTTAGATTGATCTGGTCGCTTAAATATGCGACTCCTCCATAGAACTGCAGCGACAAGCCTTTAAAGATCCTCAGGTTGATTGAAGAGTTCAACTCTATCCTGTGCTTTGAGAAGTCATGAAAATAATTTGATCCTGTCAGTGCCACATTTATAGAGCCCCATTTCTTCTGGACCTGGTATGCGATATTCAGCTCATGTAAATAGAGATTTTCACTTAATTTATTGTTGACTGTTGAATCAATATAATTGTTGTACTGGTATCCTGAACTGTACATTATCCTCAGCTGGCGGTGGGTTGATTCGGAATAGGGATATATGTCATACTCGACTGATGGCAGAAATCTTGTAATAAAGTTGTAGTTTTCGCGTGTGGATGATCCCAGATCCAATCTCAGGCCTGCTGACCAGTGTTCACCAAGACTTTTTACGATCAGGTTATCAAATGAGGTTTCACTTTTCGAATATGTATTGGTTTCTGCTGAATCGGTATTCACATTCTCGATGAATTTCTCCATCTCAAAAAAATGATCCATTTCCATTTCAAGCTTCAGCTCCGGTGTTACCCGGGAAATATTTATCGAGTTTCTCAGATCCAGTTCCTTGTTCTCTTCCTCTGACCCAAACTGAGGCTCGGTGGATAAAGAAAAAACCCAGTAATTCCACCTGTCAATCACTTCTTCACCTTCAAGCTCCTCGCTATGGTTAATTTCAATCTTATCGCGTAATGGGGTTTTGGCAACATATCTCATCAAACCCATCTTAAGAAGATTGGTCCTCTCTTCACGGATCAACGCTTCCATCTGATCCGGGTTGCTGGTATAAGTAAGTGTATCTTCCATCCCTTTAAAATTGGCCTGTCCATGAAATGTATATGTATATTGCCTCCCACCGCTCCCGGATTCCTGGTCAGTCACCAGAATAAATAGTTGTGCTTCATGTACATCCCGAACATAGTTTATAAACGGGATCTCCTGCCTGGTATAATTCATATCACAGCTTGAACAATCAAGGTATACTTTGACTGCAGCACGGCGCGACGTATCAGCCACTTCACGTGTATCCTGCCCGGTTACTGATCCTGTCAGGAAACATAAAATCATAATCAAAAACAAAATTGCCAATCTCACTTTCATATTATTTAACATCAATATTATTACAAAATTCAATCTCTCCTTTCCTCTTTACTGAACGGTATCGTTCCCTTTCTTATCTCCCCCTCTCCCCCTCTCCCTTTCTCCCTTTCTCCCTCTCTCCCCC
>Ga0209592_1000497_pt1 | contig 11860 bp, 9 predicted proteins | sample PPLLak2March2015_2_FD_187251 | JGI IMG/M metagenome (GOLD analysis project Ga0209592, IMG submission 187251) | Freshwater sediment microbial communities from Prairie Pothole Lake near Jamestown, North Dakota, USA - PPLs Lake P8 Core (3) Depth... | ecosystem: Environmental > Aquatic > Freshwater >... | reverse complement strand
AGATGTTGACGAGCGCGCCTGGGATTCCATTATGAATCTCAATCTCAAGGGGTTATTTTTCCTAAGTCAGGCAGTCGCCAGGGTAATGAGGGAGAAAGGTGGAGGCAAAATTATCAATGTCTCCTCTGCCGCTGGGATTACCCCTGATATCTTACCTCTCTACTCCATAAGTAAAGCTGGCGTCAATATGGCCACCAAGGTGATGGCCCAGCAATGGGCGCAACATAATATCCGTGTGAACGCCATCGCGCCGGGCTTAACGAGAACTCGTTTCAGCGAGGCCCTCTGGAAAAATCCTGATATTCTCAAAATGGCAATGATCAAAACTCCAATGGGCCGGCCCGCTGAACCCGTAGAGATGGTGGGAGCCATTATTTACCTGGCCTCGGATGCTTCGAGTTATGTCACAGGCCAGATTATCGCTGTAGACGGAGGAATTACGATATAGCCTCCCTTTCTAAAAGGCGACCTGCCTTCGCCGAGACGCTTCGTGCAGGCAGGCTGAAGTCGCCCCTACCCCGTTTAAGTAAGGCATTACATGGGGCACATTATTTCAATTGATTTTTTTCTTAGATGAACGTATAAGGAATGCAACGGGTGGTGGAAAGTTCCTTAAATCTTAATCACTGGAGTGGAAACTTATGAAATCAGACTACAGAACGATTAGAGTTGAAATCACACAAGGAGTCGCTATTCTAAAATTAAACAATCCGCCTGTTAACCAGCTTTCCAAGCCATTTGTAGCGGAAATGAAAGAAGCCCTGATGTCGGCCTATGGAGACAATGAGATCAAAGCCGTGATCCTCACCGGGACTGAGAAGAATTTCATTGCCGGAGCAGACATCACTGAGATTCAACAGGTAAAAGACAGAGATTTTATTTTACCATTGGCGATGGAGAATAACCGATTTTTGAACTCCATAGAACAAGGACCCAAGCCGGTCATTGCTGCCCTCAATGGAAACTCCCTCGGAGGGGGATTAGAGATCGCCATGGCTTGCCACTACCGAATTGCAGCTCAAGGAATACAAGTGGGACAGCCAGAGGTTCAGATTGGTTTAATACCGGGAGCCGGGGGAACGCAGAGGCTTCCGCGGTTGGTGGGGCTTCCCGATGCTTTGCAGATGATTGCAACAGGACAAGCCATCTCTTCAGATGAGGGATTAAAGAAGGGTTGCGTTGACGAAGTCGTCTCTCCAGGGTCCCTTCTGGAGAAAGCCTTAGGGGCTGCACAGCGCTTCGTCTCCGGTGAATTGAATCACCGGAATCGAATGACGCGCCTAAGGAAGGACCGACTTCCAAACTTCGTCACTAAGAAAATGATTATCTCATACGCCAGGGGGGAGGCAGAGAAGAAAGGCAAAGGATATATTGCCCCTTTCAAGGCCATTGAGGCCATGGAGCGAGGTCTCTCTGACGATTTCGACGCCGACCTGAGAATCGAGGCCGAACTCTTCAGCGATTGTGCTGTGTCGGATGTGGCCAAGAACCTGATTGGGATTTTCCTCAACACCAGGGCTGCGGGAAAGCTCCCCCGGATCAAAGGCGTGGAGCCACGAAAGATCAGGACAGTGGCCATGCTCGGAGGAGGAGCGATGGGTTCTGGCATCACAAACCTCCTGCTCAGCAATGGGTTCGAGACCATCCTCTGGGATATTAATGATGAGGCCATCCAGAAAGGGCTGTCGGCTGTTCGGAAGACTTTTGCCTATCCCATAAAGATAGGAAAGATGACCCAGGAAGAACTCGATCGCAAGATCCATGATCACTTGACACCTACGACTTCCCTTGATGACATGAAGCGCGTTGACCTAATCATCGAGGCCGTATTGGAGGATATGAACATCAAACAAGGGATATGGAAACGCCTTGAAGGGATCTGCCGGCCGGAGGTTATTTTCGCCACCAATACATCAGCGCTTCCCATTACAGAAATGGCTTCTGTTCTGAAAGATCCAGGCAGGATGATCGGGCTTCACTTTTTTAACCCTGCAGAACGAATGCAATTGCTGGAGATCATCTGCGGGAAGAAGACATCGGATGTCACATTGGCTACGAGTGTGCCCTTCGGAAGGGCCATACGGAAGGTGCCCATTGTGGTAAACGATGGCCCTGGTTTCTATGTGTCGAGGCAGCTCGGAGCTCTCATGGGCGAGTCCACCTTTATGGTAGGCGAAGGAGTCGATGCAGCACTGATTGAGGAAGCAATGCTCGATTACGGTATGCCCATGGGACCTGGAACTCTGAGCGACCTCACGGGCATCGACATCGGCTATCACGTGGGAAGGAATTTTGAGAAATCCTTTGGAGAACGCTGGAAAATGTCACCCATCTCCGAACTCGTTTACCAGACCGGATGCTATGGTCGGAAGACTGGAGCTGGCTGGTACGATTACAGTGGCGAGAAACCCGTTCCCAATCCCAAGGTTCAAGAGGTAGTCAAGAAATACTTAAAGGAGAACAGAATTCAACCGAAAAAGATTTCCCAAAAGGAGATTGTGGATCGGATGCTTGCCCGCGCCATTAACGAAGCGGCCTACATGATACAGGAGGAAATCTGCGATAGACCTCAAGATATGGACCTGGCACTTATCTACGGGCTTGGTTTTCCTCCGTACCGGGGTGGTGTTTTTCGCTATGCGGATGCCTGGGGCATACGCAATGTCTACGAGCATCTCGTGAAGCTAGAGAAGGAATATGGCGTCCGATTGAAACCTGCTTCACTCCTCAAGGAGATGGCTGAATCCGGACGGACGTTCTATGGGAGAGCTTGAAAAGCTCTGTTGATGCCGTAGAGAATAATCCGATTATCTCCCTCTCCCCGGGCGGGAGAGGGCGGGGGTGAGGGGGGCCATACCGTGTCCACCCCCACCTCAATCCTCCCCCATCGAGGGGGAGGATAATATTAGCTAATTTTCATCCTTCAAAGGTTCGGAGTAATCGATTCTTAATCGGTGTAATCAGAGATTTCTAGAAAATCTCAAGAAAGGAGGGACTACAAATGGAAAAGTTGGGTAAAGGAATTTTCTTATTCGCAATCGTTATCTTATTTGCGGCGTCATCGGCTTTCGGACAGGAGGTTATTAAGATCGGCGTGATTGGCCCGATGAAATTTGTGCAGGGCATAGGCCATTGGAACGGGGCGACCATGGCCGCCGAGGAAATTAACGCCAAAGGGGGTATTCAGGTTGGCAACAAGAAGATGAAAATTGAACTTGTTCAGGCAGATTCTAACGAATTCCTCAACATCACGGATGCCACGAATGCCATGGAGCGGATCATCACAAAGGACAAGGTAAATTTCATTCTTGGCGGTTTCCGGACCGAAGCGGTACTACCCATGCAGGATATTGCCATGGAGGCAAAGAAGATCTTTATCGGCGTTGGGGCTGCACATGATGAGCTCTGTAACCGAGTTGCAAAGAACTACAACACCTACAAATATTGGTTCCGGGGTTCCCCTTTCAATTCCTCATTCCTTGGCAGAACGAGCTTCATCCATATGGGGACAGTTGGAGCCATATTGAAACAGTCCCTAAACATACCCAAAGTGAAAGTTGCTATCGTTGCTGAAAAGGCCGAGTGGACTGAACCCATGATCAAAGCGGGTGAGGGAGCTATCCCTAACATGGGTATGGAGATCGTGGGTACTTGGAGGCCCTCTCCGGTGGCCACGGATGTCACAGCCGAACTTTCTGCCATTCAACGTTCAGAGGCCCAAATGATCTTTACGATCTTTTCCTCATCGGTTGGGATTCCCTTTGCAAGACAGGCAGGGGAACTCAAGATCCCGGCTGTACAGGTTGGGATCAATGTAGAGGCGCAGAAAGATGGTTTCTGGCAGGCTACCCAGAAGATGGGTAACTACGTGACAACCATGAATACCTATGCCCGCGGGGTCGAGTACAATGAACTCACAGCGCCTTTTGTTGACACCTATCTGAAAAGATTCGGTGAGGTGCCAACCTACACTTCAGACACCTACGCAGCTATTATTTACACGCTTGCACCGGCCATTGAGAAAACCGGGACCCTAGACTCAGATAAGATAGTGGCCTTTATGGAAAATGACGTACATAAGGCCCCCTCCGGCGTCGTGGCATACCTGAAGAATGCCGAAGGAAAGCCCCTCCATGAACTCAGATGGGGTCCAGGGTACCTCACAAGCTTGGGGGTTCAATGGCAGGATGGTGAGCTAAAGGGTTGGTGGCCCAATAAATGGAAGGCAACCCCAGAGGCGCCTGAGATCACATATAAGGGGATTAACCCCTATAAGTTACCGCCCTACATGATTGAGAAGTATAAGAAATAATGGCGTTATTGGGACGATGAACATTAGACCATGAACAGTTGATTGTCCATTGTTCATCGTCCCATCGAATCTTCAACTTTGCACTTACCGTGAGACGAAGTTCTTATCTTCTAAGTCATGAGGTTATATGAATCTCGTGATAGATGTCATCGTAAGCGGTCTCATCAGTGGAAGTGTCTATGCCCTTCTCGCCATTGGGTTTTCTCTCATCTTTGGTGTTGCTCGCATCGTAAATATCGCCCATACCGCCTTCTACATGCTGGCTGCTTACTGTATCTACATTGTCACCCACAAGATGGGCTTCCATCCTTTGTGGGGCATGGTCACAGCCATCTGTCTGGTCACTCTGTTGGGCCTGATCTCGTACAAGATCTTCATAAACCCCATCCGGGAGCATGAGGGTGCCGTGCTGATAGCGACCATCGCCTTGGCCATGGCCTTTCAGGAGATTATGGCCATCATATTTACGGGAACTTATTTGAGTGTGCCTTCGCTGGTCAAGGGGTATTTTATGATCCTGGGTGTAAAGGTCTTTTATCAACAGCTCCTGACCTTCTGTGTGGCCTTGCTTGTCATGGTAGGGCTTTGGGTCCTTCTGTTGAGGACCAAACTGGGTTTGGCCATCCGGTCCACTGCTCAAGATAGGGAGGTGGCCAACCTCATGGGGATAAACGAAGCTCGGGTAGCCATGATGACCATGGGTATCTCCGTTGGGTTAGCCGCCTTAACAGGCGCCGTCGTAGTACCCCTGACCATACTTGAACCTCATATGTGGATGCACCCGTTGATCATGATGATGGCAGTCGTCGTCCTAGGCGGGCTGGGCAGTCTCAAGGGTAGCTTCCTGGGCGCATACGTCCTGGGCTTTGCAGAAGCATTGGTGGTCTTTCTTGCTCCCATGGGCTCCTTTCTGAAGGGTTCGGTAGCCCTCTCCGTCATGATTCTGGTGTTGCTCATACGGCCGGAAGGCCTCTTTGGTGTGTCCTTCGAGGAAGAAAGGTAGATCCCGTTAAGAGATGGACCTCATTCTATTTTACCTGAGAAAGTTGTTTACCATACTCAAAAACGAAGTGCTTGTTCTCCCATCCCGTGTCGTTGTCGTCTTGTTTTTTATCTTTCTCCTCCTCTTGCCCGTATTTACCAAAGATCCCTACCTTCTGCGCATCTTCACTCTCACCAGTATCTTTGCCATACTTGCTGCAAGTTGGGATCTCCTTTCCGGCTTTACCGGCCAAATGAACTTCGGACATGCCCTCTTCTTTGGAGTAGGGGCCTATGTTGCAGCTCTGCTTAATCGGTATGCGAATATCCCTCCATGGGGCACCATCCCCCTTGGCGGGTTGGGCGCAGTTATCGCAGGCCTTATCATAGGGATACCATGCCTGAGGCTCAGAGGTACGTATCTGGCGCTGACCACCCTTGCCTTTCCTATCATCCTGATGGGACTCGTTTTTGCCTTTCCTAACCTCACGGGTGGAGAACTGGGTATTTCGGGGATCGCCCGGCTGGCCCGGTCCCGAGTTGCTGATTACTACATCTCCGTAGTCCTTATGCTCGGCCTTTGCACCATCATGTGGAAGATCACCGACTCCAATACCGGCATTATCTTCCACGCCATCCGGGAGGATGAACTGGCTGTTCGATCTGCCGGCATCAACACGACACGCTATAAACTCTTGGCCTTTTGCCTCAGCGGCTTCTTTGCCGGGATATCCGGAGGACTCTATGCACATTTCATGAAGATCGCGGGCCCCTCAACTCTCGAAGTGTCTTTGTCCTTCCAGGTGGTCATCTGGGCTATCTTCGGTGGGATTGTGACCATCTATGGCCCGGTTGGAGCGGTATTCATCCTCTTTCCCCTGCTGGAGTTTCTGCGCTTCTGGCAAGACTACCGAACACTGATGTTCGCAGGTGTCGTCCTCTTGATCCTTCTGTATATGCCTGATGGGCTTTTTAGCTGGTTGCGGGACAAGATAGAAAAGGAATGTCCCCGGTGTAAAATCAGAAATGTCGCGACGCGTCATACATGCCGTGTATGTACGGCGCCGTTGGATTAGGAGTAGCGGTGGGATATCTGTCATCATTTATGAACAGTCTCACAATGACGATATTGATTCATAAAATCCCTCCCCACCTCCCTTTGCCAAAGGGAGGGATTACCCCTCTTTGGCAAAGAGGGGCGAGGGGAGATTTTCCGATGTCTGTGTCAATTCAATTTTGAGACTCTTAATATCTAGCATCAAGAATCTACCTCTCGAAGAGGAACAAAGAATCGCGAGGATAAGGAAATGAACCCAAAAGACGCTTACGCTGCAAAACCCTGGTTGAAATACTATCCCGAGGGTGTCGTTGACACCGTGGACGTGCCTGCCGTATCCGTCCCTGCCCTCTTTGACCAGGTGGCAGAGAAATACGGCAACAAGACCGCATTGATCTTTTACGGGAACAAGATCAGCTACGCAAAGCTAAAAGAACTGATCGATCGGTTCGCTACGGGTCTGGCCGATTTAGGAGTAAAGAAGGGGGACACGGTCGCCCTCTATCTACTGAATTGCCCGCAGTACGTCATCGCCTACTTTGCGACCTTAAAAATCGGTGCGAAAGTTACCCCCATCAGCCCAGTTTACACCAGCCATGAAATAAAGCATCAGATCCAGGACAGCGATGCGACGACCGCGGTCTGTCAGGACATCCTTTATGACAATGTGGAGAAGACCGGCATTGTCATGAAGAATGTTATTCTTACGAGCATTGCTGATTACCTACCTGCGCTCAAAAGGCTTTTAGGGAAGGGGGCCTTGGGAAAGGTCTATTCCGAAATGAAGGTTCCTACCCCCACGCACAGAGAACAGGCTGGTCTCCTTCAATTCCAGGATCTCATAAAGAAATACCCTCCCCAGCCTCCCCATGTCAGTATCGACCCGGCAAGGGATATTGCAATCCTTCCCTACACGGGGGGTACCACAGGGCTTCCTAAGGCAGCTATCCTCACCCACGCCAATATGGTGGCCTTGCAAGCGCAAGTAAGGGCCTTCTGGCCTTTCTTCAAAGAAGGCAACGAATTGGTCATGGCCTTTTTGCCATTTTTCCACATCTACGGTCAGGTCGTCGTGATGCTCTCAAGCCTTGCTCAGGGTTTCACCATGGTCCTCTTCACCACACCTGACATAGACGATATCCTGTCAGCCATGGAAAGATACCAGGCATCCGCATTCTATGGTGTGCCCACCATGTTTGAATATCTCAAGGAATATGAAAAAACAGATAGGGTCAATTGGAAGCGGCTCAAGCTGATCGCCTGTGGTGCGGATACCCTTCATGAATCGACCATTGATGCATGGGAGAGGAGAACCGGGTCAAAGATCTTCGAGGGATATGGGATGACCGAGACCACTGCCATCAGCCACGGTAGCCCTATTCACAGGCCCAAAAAGGGCTCTTTCGGAGTGCCCCTTCCCGGCATGAAGGCTGCCATTATCGAACACGAAGGCACCAATTTCCTCCCTGTTGGTGAGGTTGGAGAATTGATTCTGAATGGGCCTAACATCATGCAAGGCTATTGGAAGAGGGAGGAGGGAACCAGGGAGTCATTGATCGACATTGACGGGGAGAAGTGGCTTAGAACTGGAGATCTTGTCAGCATGGATGAGGAAGGTTATTTCCACTTCTTTGACCGTAAACGGGATCTCATTAAGGTTAAAGGATATTCGGTCTTCGCCAGACATGTCGAAGAGGTGCTTTTCAAGCATCCTCAAATCAAGGCGGCCGGGGTCGTGGGAGTGCCCGACCCAAAAGCGGGTAATCTCATCAAGGCCTATGTGGTTCTGGAAAGCGAAGCCAGGGGTAAAATTTCTGAAGAGGAGATTATTAATTTCTGTAAAGAGAATCTGGCCTACTACAAAGTTCCGAAGATTATCGAATTCAGAGGCGAGCTCCCGAAGACAGACGTAGGAAAAGTTTCGCGCAGGGAGTTGAGAGAAGAGGGCGAAGAGAAGTGATATGACCCAATCCTTCCTTGAAATCAAAGGACTCACCAAGAACTTCGGCGGTCTTCGGGCTGTCAACGATGTGGGCCTTTCCATGGAGAGGGATCAGATCCTGGGTCTGATCGGGCCAAACGGCGCTGGCAAGACCACTTTGCTGCGGCTGATCACCGGCATTCTCAAGCCGGACGCCGGAAGCATCCGTTTCATGGGAAAAGAAATTGTAGGCCGCAAGATCTGGGACATTGTCAATATGGGCATCGCCTGTACGTTCCAGAACATGAGACCCTTTCGGCGACTCCCTATCATCGCCAACGTCATGGTTTCCTGCCTTTCCCCGCGTGCCATGAAGAGCGGAGAATGGGTCAAGCGTCTGGAGGCAAAAGCCATGGATGCCCTCGAATTCGCGGGCATTTCAGACATGGCGCGGGAAAAAGCCTCTACGCTTTCACAAGGTGATATGAAAAGACTGGAAGTGGCACGGGCAGTGGCTACGGACCCAGAATTGCTTCTCCTAGATGAACCTTTTGGCGGGCTGAGTCCTGCCGAGACGGATCTCATGGCCAACTCCATCAAGCGCCTGCACAAGGGTGGCCGATTCGGTCGATTGCACAGCGAAGGGCCTGCCATGATCATCGTCGAACATAAGCTGCAGTGGTTGATGAAGACCGCAGATCGTATTATTGTTTTGAATTTTGGGACCGTCATTGCTGACGGAAAACCCGATGCAATCGTCAACGATCCTCACGTGATTGAGGCCTACCTCGGCGGAGGAGGGATTTAGGGCGTGTTGCTTGAAGTTGTCAATTTATCGGTTCGGTATGACAAGGCCATCCTCATTAACAACCTGAGCATGAGTGTGGATACTGGTGAGCTGGTCAGCCTCGTGGGTCCCAATGGGGCGGGCAAATCGACCCTGCTAAGAGCCATCACCGGATTGGTAGCCTGGGAGAGGGAGATTACACGGAGGTCAACCCAGGGTGATATTATTCTTGAGGGTACGGTAACCTTTAATGGCGAGCGAATCGATCAGGTACCTGCCTATGAAATCGTCAAGCGGGGTTTAATCCTTTGTCCAGAGAGACGAAGGCCGTTCCGAGAGATGACCGTGATCGATAATCTCATGGTTGGATCTTACCTGTTGAAGGACAAGGACGAAATCCAGAATCACTTGGTTATAGCCTATCAACTGTTTCCCGTGCTACGGGATCGATCGAGCCAGATCTCCGGGACGCTCTCCGGCGGGGAGCAGCAGATGCTCGCCATTGGCAGGGCATTGATGTCCAAACCCAAACTGTTGTGCATTGATGAGCCCTCGACAGGCCTCGCTCCCATTTTGCGAGCAGAGGTATTTCAGAAGATTATAGAGATCCGCAAATTAGGCATTACCGTCTTGCTCGTTGAACAGGAGGTGAGCACGGTCTTCAAAATGACCTCCCGCAACTATGTCCTCTCCTCTGGAAAAATTATCGCCCAAGGAACCGGTGAACAATTGCTTCAAGACGAGGTTCTACGCAAAACATATTTGGGGCTTTAGTGGATCTGCCCCTGGGCGTCAATGCCTTGACAGAGCCCTTTTGCACGATCTTCCCATTTTGCCCATCTTCGGAATAATCCTTAAACGACAGAGCCGCCTGTTCCTTTAGGCGGAGATTTGGCAGGGGCAACGGGAGTTAAGACAGAGGAAGCATGCATGATTGATTTCCGCCTGGTTGGTAAGAAGTACGGTCCGATCTCCTTTAGGTGCACATGGAAGGATGTGGTCCTGTATGCCTTGGGTATTGGCGCACAAGCAGAAGAATTCCAATTTATTTACGAGAATGCCAAAGGCGGTTTAAGGGTATTTCCCAGCTTCAGCGTCCTGATGGGCATTGGTTTATTTCTTGAACTCTTTGAAGATATGAAGGTGGACCTATCCAGATTCATTCACGGAGAACAGGCCATCAAGCTCTATCGTCCGATTCCACCTGAAGGGAAGACCCTTGTCGAAGGAGAGATTACAAATATCTATGACAAAGTCAAAGCGGCGCTCATTATCTTTCGGATGAAGGTGATGACAGAGGGGGGTGATCCTCTAGCCGAAACCGAGAGCGGCATTTTCTATGTGGGCGAAGGAGGCTTTGGTGGCGACCCTGGGCCCAACACCGAAGCACTTGAACCTCCAAAAGGGACCCAGCCGGATTTCACAGTCTCGTATTCGATTCCCGAAAACCAAGCAATCCTCTATCGCCTCAGCGGCGACATCAACCCTCTTCACGTCGACCCTGATTTTGCCAAAATGGGTGGTTTTCCTCGTCCCATCCTCCACGGCCTTTGTACTTATGGTTATGCAGTGAGGGCCATTTTACACAAGACCTGTGATGGAGATGTGGGACGATTTAAGGAGTTCAAGGCCCGATTATCTGGCGTGGTCTACCCCGGCGACTCCCTCGTGACAGAGGGATGGATAGATAAGCGAGGCCGTTACCTAATCCAATCCCGCACTGACCATGGGGTCGTCCTCAGTCACGCCTATGCCAGGGTTGAGTAAGGAAGGATAAGGAAAACACGGTGCCCCTCACCCCCTTCCTTCTCGCTCCGGGGAGAGGGGAGGTGTGAAAAAATGGTAAAACCCTTAAAACAAATTCTCATCCGAAAGGATGGTTGGGTTGGAGAAGATTTCGAGCGGAACCTCTCGTGATTCAGCTGCCACGGTAACCCCGCTTAAACACCTAACTTCTCATACCTCGGAAGGTCACTCATAACATCAAAACGAACCGCATTCGAAAGCTTCGGAAACCCAATCATCCTTGAAGGTCACGGGTGGCCCCCATTTTTTCACATCTTCAGGCGGGGGAGGGCGAAACCCTCGGATTTCGAATTGATATCGTTTTTTAAAACGGATATCTCCCCATTTTAATCACGGAATCTGCGATTTCCCGTCTCAAGGCAATCGTATTGACAGGGGTAAAACGGGTCAGTTTCTTGAGTGCGGATAGTTGTGTCCTGAGGACATCGCCCTCAGCAATGGCAGCGAAGGCTTGTTTCGCAAAACCTCCAATCCGATCAAAGGCATCATTGACATAGACCTGCACCATGGCCTTCTGAATCTGGGATTTTTCATCCCCAAATTTTCCCATGGACTTCATGGCTCGAAGGAGTGCGCTCTCCATGGCAAAGACCTCAATCACAATATCGCTGATCGAAGCAAGGATCTCCTGCTCTTCTGCTAGCTTCATCATATATTTTTGAACCGCAGCACCTGCCACCAGCAGGGAGATTTTCTTTGACATCTCTACCATTTCCTTCTGCAAAGTGAGTTTCCCGTCATCCGAATCGATCTTTGGCCGAAGCGTGAGAAGTTCATTAGCTACCTTCTGGGCTGCAACAAGAACTGGGAGGCGGTTCTTCATGGCTCGTTTCGTCACCATATCCATAATGAGGAGACGGTTGATCTCGTTCGTTCCTTCCCAGATCCGGTTAATCCGGGAATCCCGATAACCCCGCTCTATCGCATAATCATGGATATAACCATACCCCCCGTGGATCTGAAGGGCTTCATCCACAATATAGTCCAACATCTCTG